>Ga0194110_10001017_pt1 | contig 36359 bp, 51 predicted proteins | sample TA2Kig1200mmetaG_FD_146192 | JGI IMG/M metagenome (GOLD analysis project Ga0194110, IMG submission 146192) | Freshwater microbial communities from Lake Tanganyika, Tanzania - TA2015032 Kigoma Deep Cast 1200m | ecosystem: Environmental > Aquatic > Freshwater > Lake | place: Tanzania: Lake...
AGCCTGTGCAGCTGCCCCTCGACGGCCTTTATGACCCGCTCGTTCGACCAGCCCACGTTCACTATCGAGACGCCCGCGTATAGGTCGATGAATGCCTCGCCATCTGCAGAGTAGACGGTGTCCCCAACCGCGTGGTCAGGAACGAAAGGGTAGTACCTCTTGTACATTCGGGAGAGGTAGCGTTCCGATAACGCGATGATATCCTTGGCTCTTTCCATCGGGGCACCTCAATCGGTTTATTTTGGAGGGGCGTTTATAGCGATCAGCCAGAGCGGGGTCTTTCCAACGTTCTTTACCGAGTGCTCGGCGTTCGGCGGGAAGATCACGGCGTCCCCGGGCTTTACCTTGTACGCCTCCTTGCCGATGGTCACCACGCCCTTTCCCTTGAGTATGTAGTAGGCCTGCTCAAAGGTGTGGGTGTGCGGCTCCGCGTAGCCACCCACCTCGAACTCTGAGCGGAACATGGAGAGGTTCTTGCAGCCGGCGTTTTCCTCCACGAGGAGTTTTCTAGTTTGGCACTTAATGTGCTTGGCTGGAACGAATACCTCCACTTCCTCAGGACTCAGAACGAATTTTACCATGTGTTACACCTTTGCCCTATAGAAAGGCGCAGGGAGTAAATAAGTATTAGCAGCGCCCTGGATGGGCATGGAGTACAAGAAGGTTGATTGGTGGAAATGTCTGTCGTCACAAGTGCTTCTTCAGCTCTGCTTCCAGACCGTTAATGCCAACGGCACCTACGATGCGTCCGACCTCCTTCCCGCCCTTGAAGAAGATGAACGTCGGGATGCCGTAGATCCCAAACTTCTGCGATGCCTCCGGGTTCTCGTCTACGTTCACCTTTGCAAGAAGTGCCTTCCCCTCGTATTTTTTGGCCAACTGCTCGAAGATGGGTGCCATCATCACGCAGGGACCGCACCAAGCAGCCCAGAAGTCAACAAGTACTGGTAGCTTAGCGGAAGAGATAGTAGAGCCGAAGTTCGCGTCGGTAAGTTCCACATAATTGTGACTCATCTTTTCAACACCACCAATATTTTGAGCCGTCATCTCAGCCAGTTTCTTTGCCTTTATCCTATTTAACTCGTCATCCGAATCGTCGGGCATAGGCTCACATAGACCTCTGTTCGCTGAAAGGTATATTTGTTTTTTTCCGTTGCTCTAAAGATTGAACAGCTCCCGGTCTGGCTTGAGGCAGAGGTAGTCGGAGAAGGTTAGAGCCCGCGCCTCTGCGAGGGCGCTCTTGCCGCAGGTCGGTGCTTGGGTGCCGCGGGCGCACGAGAGGCAGTCGCCATCGCAACCTTCAATCGGCTTAAACCTGTCGGAGAGGCGGTCCCTCCTGTAGACGGGGACGCGCTTCCCCTCGCAGACCTTCGATGACATGTACTCGCCGTTAAGCCCGCGGTACACCCTTCCCGATTTGGAGAACTCCATGCATAGGGCTAAGGTCAACCCGTGCCTGTCGCAGATACCTCTCAGCCTTTGGAAGACGAGGCGGCGGTACCCTATGGACGCGTGGTAGCTGGAGCCAATTCTTTCATTGTACAAGCTCCGCCACAGCCTGTATGCATCGGTGCTGAACGACCTGACGGCGGCCAGGACGGCGCCCATAGACCTTACGTTGACATCGCAAACGCTGGCTATGATGTGGTCTCCGCCGTTGAGTTTCACCACCTCCACGAGGGAGGCGAGGTCGGACTCGGAGTCGTTTATCCCGGGGAGTATAGGGTCTATCCGCACAGCCGTGTAGAGACCGCGGTCTCTTGACCTTCTCACCGCCTCCAACTGCTCCTCCGGCGTCGATCCGCCTGGGGAGAAGTGCCTCCGCACCGAGTCGTCCAGAGAGAGTATAGTGTACTGGCAGAAGCAGTCATGGTAGGGGTGCTCTGACATCCGAGCCAGCGCCCTCTCCGGAACGCGGGATCCGTTCTTTGTGACAAACTCGACCGGAAGGTCAAGGTCTAGAAATGCGTCCATGCAGCGCTCCGAGAGGCGGTAGGTCTCTTCTAAGGGATGCTGGAAGGGGTCCGTCACCGGCGAGAAGTAGCCGCAGGACGCGTAGTGGAGCCTCGAGAGCTCGTCGGCGAGCTTGCGGTCGATGTCCTCGAAGACCGTTATCACCCCAGACCTGTCCCACTGTTCGAAGTACCCCCTGTAGGCCCTCGCGTAGCACTCCGGGCAGTTCACCGAGCAGCCGTTGTAGGGGTTGACGAGGATCCGCTCCGAGCTGCACTCCCTCCTGCCTGAGGAAAAGGGGAAGTACCAGCCGTGTACGACCCGCTTCTTGGTCTTCACTCTTAGGTGCGGCACGGGCTGCTCTATTATGGGCGAGCCTTGGCGGGGTGCCCTCTTCGAGGAATACAACGTCATTTCATATCCTCTTAACGACATCCTTCTTGAGGTCTGTACATCCTATCAGCGCGAGCAGGACCCCCAGATCGTCTGTGTTGATCACCGCCGGCGCCTTCTCCTTCACCACGAGCTTCGCCTTGTATCCGATGCCGAGGCCGACGTTCTCTATCATAAAAAGGTCGTTGGCACCGTCGCCAACGGCCACGCAGGCGTCGAGCCCAACGCCCTTCTCATCGGACATCCTCTTTATTGCCCTGAGCTTCGCCTCCGGGCCTACCATATCGCCCTCCACCTCGCCCGTCAGAACCCCGTCCCGAATAATGAGCCTGTTGCTGAAGACGTAGTCGGCGCCGATCGCCTCGCCCACGTAGTCCGCAAAGAAGCTGAAGCTGCCCGTGACGATTCCGACGATGAAGCCGATCTCCTTGAGCTGCCGAGCCAGATCCTTGACGCTCGGGAGGATCTTGATGGAGCACTTTATCTTCTCCATCCTAGAGACGGGCAGGCCCTTCAGAAGTTTGACTCTCGCCTTTAGGGCATCCAGGAAGACCATCCTCCCCTCCATCGCGAGGGCCGTTATCCTCCTCACCTCCTCGCCGACGCCCGCAGCCTTGGCGAGCTCCTCAATTATCTCCTGCTCTATCAGGGTGCCGTCGAGATCGAATACAATGATCTTCTTTCCGCACTTGTAGCTCTCCCCGCTCTCGGTCGCGAGGGCGAGCCCCACCCCGTCGCAGCTCCTCTTCAATATATTGATTAGGTCCTCCCTCTTTACGGTCGAGGGCCTCGTGTCCACGATCATCACCATGACGAAGAGGTTTGAGAATACCGTGGAGGCACGGGTCTTCAGGATATTGGCGTGGAACCTTGCCAGGACGCCCGAGACGGACGCCACTATGCCGGGTCTGTCCCTGCCGACGACTGTGAGGACTATCTTACTTTCCGCCGGTATAATAGAAGGTCACCTCAAGACCCAACTCGTGGCAAAGGTACTCCAGCTTCTTCCTGAGTCGGTCAATGCCTGTTAAGGAGGATGAGATGTTGACTAGGAGAGAGAGTATGAAAATCCCGCGCATGACGACTTGATCCATATCCTCTATGTTGTACCCAAAGTCCGCTATGACAGAGGAGATCTCCGCGATCAGCCCTGGCCTGTCCGGCCCAACCGCCATAACGACGAGGTACTTGTCAGCCATGCGCAACGCCGAATAACCATGGAAGAGTGTATAGAAAATCTATTTAACTTTTCGTATTAATAGTTGGAGGGGCATAACATTTAGAAACAAGCCGGCAGAGGCTGTTGGCAAACCGAGGAGAAGAGCATTTGAGTCAAGAGAACCTGAAGAGGCTGAGAGAGGCGATAGTCAAGCAGGAACTAAACGTCGCTACTGAGGCGACCGCAGCGTGCCTGAGGGAGGGAGCCAGGCCCAAGGAGGTAATAGACGCTGTGTCCGAGACGCTTAAGGTAGTAGGGGACCTCTTCGAGTGCGGCGAGCTCTTCCTCCCGGAGGTGATGAGGGCGGCAAACGTCGCGAAGGCATCGCTCAACATGGTGCTCCCACTCATCGGCAGGGGAGTAGCCGCAAGGGGTCCGTCGAAGGGGAGGATAGCCATCGGCTCTTTGGGTCCGCACGACATAGGGAAGACCATCGTCGCGTCCACACTGATGGCAAACGGCTTCGATATAGCAGACATGGGGATTAACTTGAACCCGGAGAGGGCAGAGAGGTTCCTGCAGGAGAACACGGTGGACGTCCTGGCGCTCTCCGTGCTACTCACCTCGGACGTAGACAAGGCGGCGGAGGTGATCCGCAGGGCAAAGAGGCTGAAGGGCTCGCTGAAGGTCATGGTGGGCGGCGTGGCGATGAACGTGGCGGTTGCGAGGAGGATAGGATCGGACGCCTACGGCAGGGACGCCAAAGAGGGCGTAGGGATAGCAAGGAAGTTCATGGGGGTCAAAAAGTGATAAAGACAACTGTAATAGGCAGCATCCCGGTCGTCGGAGAGGGAACAAACGCCATAAGAACCGCGGTAAACGACCAGCTGGAGGCCGGAATAGAGGTCATCAGCGACGGACAGACGAGGAAGGACATGGTCGCATACTACGCGGATCACATCCCGGGATTCAAGGTCGAGGACGGGAGGACTCAGATTGTGGGGAGGATAAAGCCCCCCGAGGAAACCCCTGTATCCAAGGACCTGATGTTCGCCAAGAATTTGGCAAAGGGCAGGGCAGAGGTGAAGGCCATAATCACCGGTCCGGTGACCATGGTCTTCTTCTCGGAGCTCAGCCCAACGGCGCCCTACAGGGGGTTCAGGGACGAGGCGCTCTACAGGGACATGGCGGAGGCGCTGGCAGTGGAGGCGGACCTCATTCAGAAGGAGGGCTTCTTCTACTTCCAGATAGACGAGCCCAGCTTCTCGATTGGGGCGCCGATGTCGCTTGCCAAGGCGGCAATAGAAAAGACGATCTGGGGGATAAGGGGGACGAAGGCGCTACACGCGTGCGGCAACCTGAAGAGGACCTTTGCGGATATCGTAAAGATAGACGGGCTTGATGTGCTCAGCCTCGCCTTCAAGGACTACGTCAGCAACTTTGACACTGTGGAAAGGAGGGTAATTGAGGACTACTCCAAGAGGCTCGGGGTTGGGTGCGTTAGCTCCTTGGAGAATAAGGTCGAGGATGTCGACACAATCAGGGGAGTGGTGCGGAAGGCGCTGGGCGTTTACGGTGTGGACAACATAGCGTGGATTCACCCGGACTGCGGGCAGAGAGCACTTGAGAGGGAGGCGGTCAGGTCCAAGCTGAAGAACATGGTACTGGCTCTGAAGGGCATGGAGGCTGAGCTGAGATGATGGTTAAACCACCGTTTGCGCTGGGCAGTGCAGTCTTCGGGGCAGGGAAGCCCGTGCTGGTTGGAAGCCTCTTCTACAAGGCGGACAGGAAGGTCCTGGACCACAAGAGAGGGGAGGTAAATAGGAATGTCCTCACGAGGGAACTGAGGGCCGTGGAGATCCTAAAGGAAAGGGTTGGGCTGGACCACGCCATCGATATTATAGCAGAGACGCCGAAGGCGATGGAGAGCTACCTCGCCATACTGGCGGAATACACCGAGGACCCGCTGCTGATAGGTGGTCTCAACGAAGAAACGAGGATGGCAGGTTACAGGAAGGCGAAGGAGATGGGGATCCAGGGGAGGTGCGGTGTGAACTCCGTGGCGCCTGCGACCAGCGAGGAGGAGCTTGTGAGCATTAATGAGAGCAGGATAAAGTTCGCCGTTCTGCAGACGCTGGACCCGTCGGCGGTATACCCTGAAGAGAAGTTGAGCCTGCTGAAGGGGGGACTGCTGTGCAAGTGCGAAAAGGCGGGTATCGACAGGGCAGTGGTGGACGTGGGGATAATAGACTTCACCAGTGCGTGGCTGGCGGCGGAGTCCATAAAGAGGATAAAGGCCGAGCTGGGCATCCCGGCGGGGTGCGCGCCCTCCAACGCAGCATACCAGCCGCTGGGCACGGAGAAGATCACGAGGAAGAGCGCGAGGTCTATGAACGTGGCGCTGAATACCGTGATCCAGCTGGCCGGGGCGGACTTCATAATCTACGGTCCGCTGAAGGCCTCTACCTACGTCTTCGAGGCCGCGGCGGTCGTGGAGGGTATAAAGGCCTACGGGGCGAGGCTGGGCGGGGAGAAGATGATGGACAGGAGCCACCCGCTCTTCAAGTTCCTGCCCAAGCTCATGTAACGGCAAAGGGTAAATAGAGTAACGCCGAGTATGTCAGCAGGAGGAAGGAAGATGGTCCTTGCGTGTATAATGATCCACTGCAGGCCAGGGACGGCTCCCGAGGTGCTGAAGCACGTGAAGGCCATGAATAGCGTCAAGAGGGCCTTCGAGACGCTGGGGGCCTACGATGTCGTTGTGGAGTACGAGTTCCAGAGCCTTGAGAAACTGGGCATTGCGGTGTATGAGATGGTCAAGATTCCTGGGGTAATCTCCACCGAGACGCTGATAGAGACGTTACTGTGAGGTGTTGTGGTTGGTACAGATGTTGGTTTTGATAAATGCCGAGAAGGTTTCTGTCTTCGATGTAGTCAAGAAATTGGGCAAGATCCCCAGCGTGCTGGAGGCCTTTCCCACCTTTGGTAGGTTCGACGTTGTGGCCTTCTGCAACGTTGAGAAGAGGGATGATATCGGAGTGTTGGTGAAGAAGATAGGGGCCGTGGAGGGCGTCGTGAAGACCGAGACGCTTGTGGAACTCTGAGCCGAGCAGAACTCCTTCCGGTTCAGACTGATGGTACCCATGAAGAAGTTGTATATAGACGGGCCGGTTTCCGGAGGCATTTTACTCTCCTACAGGTGCGCTGGAGGGTGTCAACATTGCATGTACGCCTGCTCTCCGCGGTGGAGTGAGGACTGGATCCCCAAGGAGGAGGCGGAGAGGGTTTTAACACTACTGGCCGGCAGGATTCAGGCGAGCTCTTATGGGCGGGACGGGATCGGCATAAACTCCGGGCTCCACTTCACGGGAGGGGAGCCGTTTCTGAACTTCGATCTGCTGAAGGAGGTGGTCAGAACGGCGCACGGGCTCGGGATCCCCTCAACCTTTGTTGAGACCAGCTGTTTCTGGTGCGTGGACGACGAGACCACGAGGAAGAGGCTCGTGGAATTGAAGGATGCGGGACTGAACGGCATACTGGTCAGCGTAAACCCTTTCATACTCGAAAAGGTGCCCTTTGAACGGACGGAGAGGTGCGCCAGGGTAAGCAAGGAGGTCTTCGGCTGGAACGTGATTATTTATCAGGAATTCTTCTACGACCTCTTCAGAACGCTCGGCCTCAAGAATGCCCTGCCCTTCGAGGAGTTCTTGAGGAGGGCGGGCCGTGGGGTCTTGCAGTATGTGGAGATGCTTCTCATGGGCAGGGCGACCTACACTCTCGGGCACCTGTACAGGAGGTACCCCGCGCGGCAGTTCTTCGGGGAGTCCTGCATGGAGGAGTTGACGAGAGGGTGGCATTTTCACGTGGATAACTACTTTAACTACATGGCGGGCTACTGCGGAGGCATCTCCCTAGGCGACGCCAGGGACCTCGATTCACTTCTCCAAGGAATAGACTTGCGGGAAAGGCCAATCCTTGATGCCCTGGTGACAGACATGGAAAGGCTTTACGAGTTTGGGGTCAAAAGGTTTGGCTACAGGGAGTTGCCTGAGGGCTACATCTCCAAGTGCCACCTATGCGTTGATGTGAGGAGGCACATCGCAGAGCAGACCGGCGAGTTTAAGGAACTCAGACCGAGAGAATTTTATTACCAAGTCACGAATAAGACGCCTGAACGCTAAGACAAGACCGTTTTTGATGAAAAGTTCAAGTGTGTCTTTTACCAAAAAGGGATTGGTGGTAAAATGGTAGAAGAGGTTACGAAGATGGACGGAGCCGGCAGGGTGGTGATACCCAAATCGATCCGAAAGAAGGCGGGTCTAAAAGGCGATTCTACATTATTGGTGGCAGAGGTGTCGGATGGGCTCATCGTCCTGAAGAAGATTGATATTGAGTCGCTTGCCAAGGCGCTTAGGAGGGAACTCAAAGGAGTAGATGTCGAGGCTATTGCCAAGAGGATCGAGGAAGAGGCAAGTTAATGTCTGACCTCAGCAAAAAGCTTAGGAGACCAATGGTTCGCCGGCAAGTTCGCAGAGCTTTACAACATTGCCCCTGTCATCCCGCCTCGAGTCCACCGGAGTTTCCATGATAAGCGGGAGGGAGCGGATCCTCCTCTCTGCCAGTATGAGGCGGAATCCAGCTTCACCTATCATCCCCAGCCCTATGTGCTCGTGGCGGTCGAGATGGCCCCCAAGATCGCCCTTCGAGTCGTTCAGGTGCACGACCTTCAGCCTGCTCAGGCCGACGACATCATCCATCTGATCCATGATCTCACCTATCTTGGTCCTGAGGTCGTACCCGCCCGCGAAGGCATGGCAGGTGTCGAAGCAGAACCCAATCTTCTTGGGATAATCGGTCTTGTCCATTATGGCGTGTATGTCCTCGAAGGTCGTGCCCATGCTGTTCTTCTGACCGGCGGTGTTCTCCAGCAGGATCATGCAGTTGGTCTTCACCTCACCGATGGCGGTGTTGAGTGCTGAGACCAGCCTGGCGCAGCCCTTCTCCTCCCCGCTCCCCAGATGGCTCCCGAGGTGGGTCACCAAGTACGGGATGCCGAGGAGGGTGCACCTCAAGAGTTCAGCCTTTAGGGTTTCCACCGACTTTTTGTAAGCTTCATCGTTGGGCGAGGCAAGGTTGGGCAGGTAGGGCATGTGATCAACCACCGGTGAGATGTCGGTCTTTTTCAGCTTCTCCACAAATAAAGAGACTACGTTCGCAGGTATGTCGGAGAAGGACCACCCCCTCGGGCTCCTTGTGAACAGCTGGAAGGTGTTGCAGCCGATCGCAACCGCCCTCTCCACGGACTTGTCAATTGAGCCGGCTATAGATACGTGAACGCCTGCCCTCAATCAGAACACCGAATAAGATCTGGGAGGGGGAGGGATTAAGCTTTTGTCAGGCAGGCTCCTTGTCCTCGGAACTGCCCCATCGTCTTTTTGCGTCCTCGCAACCCTGCGGACCTATATCGCAGACCTCTGTGCAACAGGTGCGGGGTTCTGCAAGGACGCCCCACCACTGCCCCATTATCTCAAACCTCTTGCCGCACCAAGGGTGTATGTACGCCTGTAGCTCGTACCGCTTGGCGACCTCCTTCCCCTCATCGGTCTTCTTGAAGCACTCCCAGCACATCTCCCTCCCGGGGCGCATGTAGCCGTGCCTGCAGACCGGGCAGAGGACGAGACCGTTCCTGGCGGCCATGTGACACCTGTTGCAGAGCGCCATGTAATTCTCGATCGCCGTGCTCTTTTCATCCGCCTTCTTCCATGCCTCCGAGACCATCCGCTTTATCTCCGATCCGTACCTTCCCCAGAACCGATCCCAGTCCTCCCTAGACAGTCGCCCGGTGTCCACCACCTCGCTCTTCGGCGCATCAAACTCTGACCGGCAGCGCTGGCACTTGTAGGCTGGCTTCTTGGCAGTCCTGTGGCGGATGGAGGTGGAACCGCATTCGGGGCAAGACCGCCTCTCCTCTTTTTGCGTCGAGAACTCGACCTCCTTCACCCTCTGGTTCAGGACCTCGGAGGAGATCTTCCTCAGGAGGAGAGCGTATGGCGGGGGCGGGTTCCTATTGTGCATCACCAGCCTCTCCGTCGAGCCGCACCACTCGCAGGCTTTACCCTTGAGAAAGGCCTCCCTTCGCTGCCTCCATTCCTTGGTGCTCCAGACCCTCATCTGCCGCCGCCCCTGCGTTCCTTGATACCGTAAAATGAGAGGGCTTCAAGGACTGCCTTTCTGATCTTCTCTTTAACATCAGGGGTCAGCTTCGCACTCCTCTCAGGCAGGAGGGCCCAGAGCTTCGACCCGCCTATGGTGGCTGCCCCGATACCGTAGAGGACCCATCCGAGGACGTACTCGTAGAGGTCCCTGTCCTCCCCTATGGAGTCCCGGAGGGCGGCGATCAGCTCGGAGAGGATCACGGCGGAGGCCTCCATCCGGCGGTTCAGAGCCTCCAGCATCTCCTCCTTGACCAGCAGGGGCTCGCCCAGCCTGCCGAGGATCTCCTTGATGGCAGTTAGGTCCCTGTCAGAGTAGCTCGCATCCGCGGACAGCAGGAAGAGTGACCTCTCAACCTCGACGTCCACGCAGATACTGCACCGCGATACCTTTGATAACGGGTAAAGGTCCTTCAGGGCGGAGAGGTTCATGCCCTCTGTCAACGAGATGACGAGCTTGTTCCTGAGGAGGTGCCATATATCGTCGGCGATCAGGCGGCTCCTGTTTACATCGCTGCAGACAAATAGGATGTCACACCCCTTGGCGAGGTCGTGGGCACCCTCACCGCCACCCGTGGAGTAGGAGATCACCTCGTAGCCGTGAGACGAGAGGGTCTTCAGCATGCGACCCCTCTCCTCGCACCCAACGAGCAACAACATCAAGAACACTCACCCCAGAAGGAGGATACTTTCATCGAGCCCTACGATATGCTGTCGTCAAGAGTTTATTTAACGCTTACCAGTGCCTGCTGGCGCCTTCAGGATGGGCGGGGCGTCCTCACAATATTAAACTTTGTCAGTTACCCACAAATGAATTCGTAGGCTTGCAACTCGGGGTGATCTGATGCAATCTTTCACACCCTTCATCTTGCCAGACGAGACTACTGACGGAGGCTCCCCTCCGAGGAGCCTGAGCCATTGCTGATGGTGATTGGCTCGCCCTCAGAGCGATGTTGAGGCTTGCCACCCTGTCCCTATCGGCCTCATACCCACAATTTTTGCATCTGAAGTAGGAGTAGTTAGTCCAGTTCTCCTTGCCAGTATAACCACGCCTTGGGCAGGTCTGCGACGTGTATCTCGGGTTAATCTCACTAACTGCTATGCTTTTTCTCTCTGCCACGCATTTCAGAGCATGACGGAAGAAAACGCAGGGGATTCTGTTGATTTTCCTTCGAATGTTCTTGTTGAACTGGCCTTTACGCTTTCCGATGTGCCTGAGTCGCTCTATTTTTATGTTTGCGTTAAAAGTGTTGGCAAGACTAATTATCTCGTTGGCTATCTGCCACACTCTCGTTCTGATATAGTTCCGTTGTTTGCCACTAAGGCATTTGAGTTTAAGACCAGCCTTCCCTTTGGAAGTAGTGTCTCTGTATTTCTGAAGAACTCTACGCCGTTCCGTGAAAAGGAACTGCTTGGTTGATAGATCCTGACCAAAGTAACACTGCTTCAGTACTTTGCCGTTGCCAATGATGGTTACAGCTATCTTGGAGCTGTTGATGTCTATGCCTATAACTTTCAGTCTGATGGGGGGTTTAGGCATCTCCTTGGAGAGGACGGCGAGTAAACTAAGGTCATGCTTCATTATTATACTGGTCAAATGCCAGTCTTTCCTGAGGTGTTGAAGAAACCGTTTGTACGCGCCGTCTTGGCTAATTGGGATGGCTACTCTACCTTTATTCAGCCTGAGGCTGAGGACAGGGTTCCCTCGTGCGGTCCTTTTGAAGCTGAAGAGACGACTGTCGAAGCGGACGATGCATTTGTGTATACCTCTCACGCATCCACTAGATTTCCTAATACTCCAAGCATAGCTTGTAGCCTCTATCACAAGTTGGGATGCCACACCATACTGTTCCTTGAACCTTCCGTAGGTAACTTTATGGAGTTGCCCTCTGCTCCTAACGCTGTTAGAAGCCCCGAGGGCCACCCTAGCCATGCTTAAGAAGGTAGAGTAGGTTTCCCTGAGCAACCTTTCCTTGATCTTTGTAGGCTGGAGGAGACCCAAAGGTAGGCACTTTTGCGTGGGCATCCCCATAATAAGGGCAAGTATTTAAAGAGGACGCCAACTAAAACGGAAGTTTTTTGGGCAACATTATTTATAATAAAGGAGTATAACTCCTAACGAGGGCAAAGAAAATGCCTCTAGACACACTTAAGGCGATCGGATTCACCGACGTTGATGAGGCGGTTTACGAGTTCCTTATCAAGGAAGGGGAATGCGACAAGGAGAAGATCCTGAAGAGGACCGGGATAACCAAGGCGAGGCTGGAGGAGTCCCTGCTGAGGCTCGCCTCCTACGGGGCGGTGGAGGTAAGGAAGAACGTCATAGCCCCCGCCCCCCCGAAGAACTTCCTGCAGAAGTACCTGAAGACGAAGGAGGTTGACCTGGAGCTGCAGATGGCAGAGCTCAGGAGGAACGTGAGTGATCTCCAGAGCACGCTGGAGCCCATTTACAGCGAGAGCAGGTACGGCGTGAGGCTCGAGGAGCTCTGGCAGACGGTGGACGGACTGCCTTCGATGGAGATGGAGACCATCAGGATGATCTCGCGCTCGAGGTCCGAGATCTGCGTCATGGCTGAGAGGTTCAGCTACTACCCAAAGGTAAGGGAGGAGTTCCTCTCGGCTCTGGACAGGAAGGTGAAGGTGAAGGCCCTACTTCTGGCCCTCGACAAGGAGACCGAGGACAGGGTCGACGACATGAAGAAGTGCAGGATGGAGGTGAAGCTGGCGAGATGCGACTGGAGGAGCATGAGGTTCACCCTCGTGGACAAGAGCGAGGTCATCTTTCTCGTCTGGGCGAAGAAGAGCAACGACAGCAGGGTCTACTACAGGCCGGGCTACACCAAGAACCCCGGCATGGTAAGCGTCTTCGCGGACTCCTTCGAGTACCTGTGGGAGAAAGCCCTACCTTTATGAGGCGCGTTAGGCTCTCCTACGGCTCCGCGGTGGAACTGGGCCTAATTAAGGGGGTACTGAGGGCTAAGCCCACAACGGCCTACCTTTTTTTGAAGGACGTTAGGTGCCGGGGCAGGTGCAGGTTCTGCCCCCAGTCGTCGGATATGGGCGATGAGGAGGAGAGGATCTCGAGGGTAGACTGGCCGGAGTTTGCGCTGGACGATGTGGAGAAGGGGGTCTCGAGCAACAGAAAGTTTCAGAGGGTCTGCATCCAATGCTCGGATGAACACTCTGTAAAGGAGGGGGTTCTGGGTCTGGTGAGGGAGCTGAAGGGTGGCAGCGACCTCCCGATCTCGGTCTCTACGTCCCCGATCTCGCTTGAACAGATGAAGAGGATCAGGGAAGCTGGTGCCGAGATCTTAACTATCCCGTTGGACTGCGCGGGTGAGGCGCTCTTTCCCTTGATTAAGGGCAGGTCGTGGGACGACCACTGGAGGGCTCTGAGGGACGCGCTGGGGGTCTTCGGCACGGGGAAGGTGGGGACGCACATAATAGTCGGGCTCGGGGAGACGGAAAAGGAGGTAGTCACGCTCATTGATAGACTTTGGAGGATGGGCGTGGTTCCGTCTCTCTTCGCCTTCACGCCCATCAGGGGAACCCCCTTGGAGGGCAAGCCGGCTCCTGCGCTTTCGGCGTACAGAAGGATCCAGCTGGCGAGGCACCTCATCGTCGAGTTGGGGGCGGCGGCCAAGGAGTTCAGGTTTGATAAGGACGGTAATATAGCGGAGTTCTGCGTACCCGCGGAGAGGCTGGATGAGGCGCTTAAAGACGGCGCAACGTTCATGACCCGCGGTTGTCCCGGCTGCAACAGGCCCTACTTCAACGAGAGGGTATCGGGGCCCATCTTCAACTACGCGAACAGGCCGAGGCCGGAGGACATGGCAAGGATAAAGGGGGATATCTTTGGATCGGCTGAGGGTCATTGACTTCGCGGCGGGGGATCCCTTCTACAACATGGCCTTGGACGAGGCGATCGCCAGGCGCATAGGCTCAGGGAGGGGCCCGCCCACGCTCAGGCTTTACGGCTGGTCCCCCAGCGCGGTGTCCATAGGTTACTTCCAGGAGGTTCGCGAGGAGGTCGATCTAGATTTCTGCAGGTCCAAGGGCGTAGAGGTCGTCCGTAGGCTGACCGGGGGCGGTGCGGTCATCCACACCGAAGGGGAGCTGACCTACAGCTTTGCTGTAAAGGAGGGGGATCCGGCTGTTCCTAAGGACGTTCAGGGGAGCTACGCTAGGATATGCACCCCCATTGTGGCGGCTCTCAGGAGGTTGGGGGTTGACGCCGCCTTCAGACCAATAAACGACATCGAGGTTCAAGGAAGGAAGGTCTCCGGCAGCGCGCAGACCAGGAGGTTCGGCGCGGTGCTACAGCACGGCACGCTGCTCCTCGATATGGACTTTGCATTACTGCCAGCGCTCACGGTCAGGGCGGAGAAGCTTAAGGACAAGGGGGCTGCGGACGTCAGGGGCAGGGTCACCACGCTTAAGGAGATTCTGAGGAGGGATCTGAACAAGGAGAGGGTTGGGGCATTGGTAGCAGAGGAGTTCGGCAGGGGCTTCGAGTGCGAGCTGATGAGGGGCAGCACCTCGAAGGAGGAGGAGGGGTTGGTGCCTGAGCTCGCCGAGAGGTACCGCTCCCGGGAGTGGCTTTTCAGGAGGTAGAGGGTTGGAGAGGAGCGCTACCAGAAAGTTCAGCGGGGGCAAGTTGCTGAAGGTGACGGTCCGATCCGAGGCGGGCGTAATACAAGAGGTGAGGATCACGGGGGACTTCTTCGTGCACCCTGAGGACGCGGTGGAGGATATGGAGAGGGCGCTACGAGGCGCTACAGTCACGGCGGTCAGAGGTATACTGGAGGGGAAGGTGGAGGGGGGCGGAATCACAACGGTAGGTTTTAAGTTAGACGACCTGATCAGTATGATCGAGGGATGCGCAGGATGAAGGGGAAGATATTCTTCTACAGGCCCTCCCCAGCCGTCTACAGCATATCCATAACCGGGGGCTTCTGCCAGCTCCAGTGCGGCCACTGTAGCGGGAGGTTCCTTTCCGGGATGAGGGCGTCGACAACGCCCGGGAGTCTTGTGAGGGCGTTCATCAAGGCCAAGGAGGAGGGCGCGAGGTGCATCCTGATAAGCGGCGGCTTCACCAAGGAGGGGAGGCTACCCATACACGGCTTCATAGACGCCCTGAGGGAGGGGAGGAGGAAGACGGGGCTGACTGTGGAGGTCCACTCCGGAGTGGTTGAGAACCGGGAGATCGAGTCCCTCGGCAGGGCGGGGGTGGATGCGCTCCTGCTGGACGTGATTGGCGACCAGGAGACGATAAGCGATTACATGGGCGGGACCTGGAAGGTAAAGGACTACGAGAGGATCATGAGGACGGCGAAGAGGTGGATACCCGTGGTCGCGCCGCACATACTCGTGGGGGTAAGCAACGGCGAGATAAAGGGGGAGTTCAACGCCATAGACATGGTGGCTAAGGAAAAGGTGGACTCGCTTGCGTTGCTGACCCTCATGGACGAGGAGAACGCCCCCAAGATCGATGAGGTAAAGAGGGTTATGGAGTACGCCAGGAGGAAGGTCAAGGCGAACCTGACCCTGGGATGCATGAGGAGCAGGGGGAGGGGCAGGCTGGCACTGGAGAGGCTGGCAGTGGACCTTGGCTTCGACGGAATAGCCAACCCCTCGAAGAGGGTTATGGATTATGCTAGATCAAGGGGGCGCTCTGTGGTAGAGGTGGAGGGTTGCTGTGTCTTCACCCCAGGTAAAACTCCCAGGAGCACCAGGCGTCCTTAGTGTGCTCGTCGGGCGGGCACCTTATACATCTTGTCTTGAATCTTGGGTTTATCTCCCCGGCGAAGGCTGATAGGTGGGCTATACCGACCGGCTTGCACGGGAACTCCCCCCTCCCGCTCCTTATCCGGGCGGCCTGGGGCCTGCAGTTCCTCACGGTGTAGATCACGCTGTTTGGCCTCCTCTCCACCTCCACGGCGGAGACCGGCGCTATGGAGACCAGCTGAATGGCCTTCTCCATGTCGTCGAGGGTGCCCTCCGTGATGTTTAGGAATGCCTTTACCCTCCTAGCCTCGGAGACGGCGTACCTCTCCCACGTTTCCTTGTCTATCTCGATGGCGACCTCCTGCCCGTACCTGTCCTCCACGCTTAGGAACCAGTACCCGTCCAGGGTGAGCAGGTTCTTCGAGAGCATGTCAACGCATTTGAGGAGCTCCTCCTTGGACAGGGATTCCAAGAATTTCGACATCAGCACCACCCTCTGTCTTTACCTCGCGTTATGCCTTATAAAGATAAAATATAACCCCAAGCCCAAACTTTCTTCTTCTTTCCATCTCTCATCTTCTCGCTCTTTCCTTTCCTCCGTATCACGTATATTCTATGTCACACAAAGGTGATTTCCCATTTTTGTCCCTAACAAACTGAACAAAACGTTCCCAGTGTCGATAAGCTACCTTCCTTGGTAAAGTTCGCCTTCTCAATGCCCATGTATCTTAGGGCTACTTCGATAGACGGCTCAACTATCGTATGATCGGGTTGCTTTTTCTGATCTCCATAGATCGCTTAAGACAGGCCTCGACGCCATGCCGCTGGCCGAAGGTCAACATACTATTTAGTTAATCACGCCCAAGAAATTATCAGTGTGCTTTTATACCTTGAATAAAAAATGTTTGAATGGAGGAGTCAAGATGAAACTCGTGGGTAAGGTCGCCATAGTGACGGGGGCAGCGCAGGGAATCGGCAGAGGTATCGCATTGGCCATGTCCAAGGAGGGTGCCATGGTGGTCGTAGGTGATGTCATCGATAAAACCGCGGATGTTGTGAGGGAAATAGAGAGTTCGGGATCCGAGGCCTTGGCAGTAAAAGCCAATGTGGCGAATGGCAAGGAAACTGAGGAAATGGCGAGGGCAGCGATCAGAAAATTTGGAAAGATCGACATACTGGTTAACAATGCGGGGATATACCCTTACAGGCCTTTGATCGATATGAGAGAGGATGAGTGGGACAGGGTTATTGGGATAAATCTAAAGGGAGTTTTCAACTGCACCAAGGCAGTCCTTCCAAAAATGGTCGAACAGAAGAGCGGCAACATCATAAACATCTGTTCCATAGCCGGCGCGGTCGTTGGTTTTTCCAACTTGGTCCACTACTCTGCCTCAAAGGGAGGGGTGCTCGGCTTCACACGGGCGGCCGCGTTGGAGTTGGCCCAATATGGGATAAGGGTTAACGCCATTGCCCCGGGCGGCATCGAAACTCCTGGAACGAAGGTTGGCGCAGATGAAGAGGCTCTCAAGCAGTTTGCGCAGACTCTCCCATTGAAGAGGATGGGGCAACCCGTGGACATAGCGAATTTGGTTGTATTTCTGGCTTCGGACGACTCAAGCTACATAACTGGTCAACTGCTGATCGCAGATGGCGGTTTTACAATTCAATGATTTCTCTTACGAAGTTTAGCTCCTGAAACCTAGCGAAACGGTAATAGTAGGAACCAGTACAACCCTACCGTAATGTATGATCAACAGAACAGGTAGGGTTTAGAATTGCTCCTGCTTAAACCGTTCAAGAGGACGCAGCGGAGGACCTGCTGAGGAAGCGCCGGGAGGACGGAACCTGGATGCTCGAGAGCGCCCATCGGGAGGATGCAGGCCAACATCGAGAAGAAGGGCGAGCCGAGCAAGTGGGTTACCCTCATTGCGCTGAGAATACTGAAACGCCTGAGCGCAGGTCAGTCCCATAAAAGAAATAGATTTTGACGTGTGTCACCTACCACCGACAAGCTCCAAGTACTTCTGCGGGCGGATCACTTTCAAATGCTTTGGCCTGCCCCAGTGCCCCACATCCTCGGTTATTATGGTAGCCAGTCCTTCAGCCTCCATCGCTGCCGCATGAACGGCATCGTAAGTGGTGCCGAACTCCACCATGATTGACGAGGCCCTCCTCAGAACCGCTTCGTCGATCGGGATCATGTTTATGGGAAAGGAGAGGAGCGCGAGCACCGCGCCGGCGGCTATTTCTGGGTCAACCTTCGTCAATGAGCCGAGTATCTCAATGGGGACTAGATAGCTGCAGTGCGCCTCGATCTTGCGATCCCGGATGTCGTCAGTTATCCTCTTGCATGCCTTGCCGTACACGGGGTGTTTCAGGGCCACGTAGTCGAAGATGTTGGTGTCTATGTAGGCGCGCTCTATTTGAAGGGTAGCGGGCACGCTATCAGTCCCCTGATTATTGGCGCTCCCAAGACTCTTCCACCAGTTTTACCGCGTCCACGTTAATCGGCTTCTTGGACAGATTCCAGAGGTATTCTGACGGATCTGGGATCTTCTTTGGAACCTCGATCACGATCTTCTCCCCCTCTTCCCGCAGGACGATCCTCTCACCTACACGGATGCCGTGCCGCTCCCGGAGTCCCTTGGGGATGGTTATTTAAAAGAGGTGTCCTGAAGTGCCTCAAGCCGTGCCTTTGAAGGCTCTGGGTCCAAGTATCTCGTCCTGCACCCTCTTGGCGAACTCCTCGGACCTTCCATAGTAGTCCGGGGCGAAGTGCCTGTTGAAATCCCTGTACTCCTTGTTCAGTCTTCTGCCCTCCTCGGTGGCGAGGACGGCCTCTATCCTCGGGAAGATCTCGCCCTCCTCCTTGTTTATGTGCGCGGTCATGTGCTCGACCAGCATCCTCGAGGCGTCGCCGAATTTGTGGACGTCGCCGCTGTTGATTCCTGATGCCATTGCCGTAAGGAGGTCCCTCGCCCGCTGATGGTCTCTGATGAGCCGGGGGATCTCTTCGTTCAGGAGGGGAGAGGCCCTTATGACGGACGGGAAGAGGAACTGCTCCTCCTTGCCGTGGTGGAACTGGTCCATGTAGACCTCCAAGAACTTGACCACCTCGGTCATGCGCGACCGGTGTCCCTCGGTTTTACCCTGTTCCACGGCTGCGTTGAGGACGTCTATGACCTGCCTTAGTATACCGTGCTCGTAGGAGAGGAGGGTGACGGCGAGACCCATGCTTAGATCTAAACGGCGGAACGGGTATTATTCTTATCCTTATCCTTATGATTATCCTTATCCCCGAGCGGCGCACCAAGGAGATGAGGGAGGCTCTCGAGGAGGCGGCTTATTGCCATGAGAGCACCGAGGAAGTTGAGCCTTCGTATTTTTAGGGCCGGATAAAAATCGCTTCCTTTACGCCCTTGAAGTGGATGTCTCCCGTTAGGACCTTGGAAGCAGTCTTCTTGGCTGAGGCAAGGACGTATGCATCTGCAAGACCAAAATCAGGCACATCCTTCCTCATCCTAGCGTGTAGGATCCCGGTCTCTTTTGAGATTTCCCCGTCCGCGTCGAGTATTGTCGAGTTGCTCGTCAGAATATTGTGGGCAGCCTCGACATCGCCCTCCTCTCTCGCGACCTTGCTTATCACCTCAGCCACCGTCACCGCGCAGGTGTAGACCTCGCCCTCTTCCATTGCCGATCTAACCTTCCTTCCAACATCGCTCCCCTTGAGATACTCGATCCAGGCGTAGGCATCTATGACGTATTTGTCACTCATGAGCCTTCATCTCGTCCCCAGCCGTAAATGAGGACATGCCTTTAAAGATGCCAAAGCCGTCCATCCTCACCTTCCTGATGTCAACGTTCACTATCTCGCCCTCCCTGATCTTCTTGCTCTCCACGAGCTCCTTCGGCAGCGTGACTACAAGGGATCCGCCAACCTTCCTTACCTTAGCCAGACTCATTGATTACACCCTAGTAATATAAAATGTTACTGAGGTTACATTTATCTTTTTTGCCCCCGAGCAGGTTTGGAGAGGCAGGGCATCATTGTTACACAACCGGAGTTAATGGGGCTGCCCGAATATCTCGCCGAGCCTGTCGATGGTCTTCAGCCCGGTGCCGGTCACTGGGATGATTATCCTTCCGCCGAGCGCCTCTCTGTTCTTCTTGTAGGCTGCGTACGCCGTGGCGGATGATGGCTCTGCGAGTATCCCGAGCCCGTATAGTTCCTTGGTGGCGGCGGCTATCTCCGGGTCGGAGACCGTGAAGGCGTCCCCGCCGGTACTCTTGATGGCTTGCAGGATCTCCTCCTTCCTCGGCGGATCCTCTATCTTGAGGGCGTCTGCAAGCTGACTACTGCGGTCGCCGGAGAGCTTGCCGTGGATTGCCTCGTAGATAGGGGCGCATCCCTCGCCCTGGACGGCATATATCCTGGGGGTGTTTTCCGAGAAACCCATCCCCACCAGCTCGCCGAAGCCTTTGTAGAGGCCGAGGAGGAGCGTCCCGCTCGCCACCGGCAGTATGACCGAGTCTGCCTTGAAGCCGCTCTCATAGATCTCGAAGGCGGCGGTCTTCATCCCCTCTATGTAGAAGGGGTCCCACGTGTGGCCTACGTAGAGTTCTCCCTCCGCCAGCTCGCTGGTTGCCCTCGCTGCCGCCTCCTTCCTGCTGGAGCACTCGACGACCTCCGCCCTGCAGGCGCGGATGAGCGTCTTCTTTGCCGGGAGGGCATCGGACGGCACATATATCCTGGCCCTTATGCCGGCCTTGGCGGAGTAGGCGGATGCGGCCATCCCGGCGTTCCCCGTTGAGTCCTCCACGACCCTTTTTACACCGATGGCCCTCGCCCTGGTTATGCTGACGGAGGCGCCCCTGTCCTTGAAGGATCCAGTGGGGTTGCAGTACTCCAGCTTGAGGAGCAGCTCAGCGTCCCTCTCCCTCCGCCTGATGGTCGGCGTACCGCCCTCCCCCAGAGAGACCGGGTGCTCGGAGAACGGGAGGCACCCTCTGTACCGCCACAGCCCCCGCTCCCTACCGTCGAGCATGGACTTGAAGTCGGTTGCCGGAGGACATTCGGACCTCAGACTGAAGGGGCTGCCGCAGGAGGGGCACCTCCAGTGGCGGGTCTCTAGGGGATAATTCTTGTTGCATTTAGCACAGGATAGTTGGTATGACGCTGGCAGCACCCTCTAATCAACCTATACTCCTTCATGGGTGAGATTTTAAGGCTTACTTCCCACTGAAACATTTCACAGTCAAGAGGAGGAAGGGAAGGGAAAGAAAAAAGGAAAAAATTATTGTATGATGAAGGTCACGGAGACGCTGGCAGAGACCGTTACCGCCCCGGGCAGTATATTTGTTGATATTCCCTCGGCAAACGTAGGCCTGATGTTGTACAGCGGCTGGGGCGAGTAATAGGACTCAGAGACCTGCTGCACGCCGACTATGTTCACGTTGAGGGCGCTTGCGATGGTGTTTGCCTTTGACTGGGCGTTGCTGACGGCGAGTTGGAGGGCCTGGCTCTGAAGGGTGCTGAGCACGGCGTCGGAGACGGTGAAGTAGACTCCACCGACGTAGTTAAGGCCGTTGCTCACGCACGCGTCTATGATTTTGCCCGCGGTCTTTCCAAGATCTGTGCCGTTGTAGGTCACCTGCAGTGTGTGTATTACGCGGTAGCCCACGAGGACCTGCTCATCCTTGATCCAGCGGTACTCGGCGTTTATAGAATAGCTGACGGTCTCTATCTGCGACTCGGGTATGCCAAGCGCCTTGATGGCGTCTATTGCCCTATTGATGTTTGTAGCCGCAGTAGCTGTCGCTGTCTGTACGCTCACGTCCAAGACGCTGGTGCCCACGACCACCTTCACGGTGTCGGGCTGCACGCTGAGCTCAGCGTTGCCCACAACGGATAGGGTGTTCTGGGCATCGGTTGTTCCAATGGAGGCGACGGGCGAGGAGTAGGCCACACCGGCGACGGCTAGAGCTGCCAAGGTTACGACGGCTAGAGAGAAAATTGCGTTCCTGTTCATGTTTACCACGTGTGGAAACAGAGGGGAACCAGAATATAACCATAGCAGATGTTCTAGTTTTTAGAACGAACTTAATTTTTCAAATGACATGATGGACGAAGGGTCAGAATCGAGGCGACGAATTACTCCAGAAGCTTAGGGAATCTGCCCCTCTCCATCCCTACCTCGCTTATTATTGCCCTCACGATACCTGGCTTAACATCTCTTCCTGGATGAACGGGCACGATAACTCTCGTTCCTTTTTCATTAACGAGTATGACATGGGAGCCCTTTTGTCTGACTGGTTTGAATCCGATCTTGGTTAGAGCCTTGATCAGTTTCTTAGGTTCGACCGGCGCTATCTTATGCAACAGCCTTCACTCTTTGGACCCTTATGAACTTCTGCTTTAGGAGTTCATTCTTCTCCTCTTCGCTGAGGGTCTCAAGATATAGCTCGGCTGCCTCCTTGATGTTGCGTAGGGCTTCCTCGATGGTCTCACCCTGCGTATGACATCCAGGTAAAGCAGGTATGAACACCACGTATCCGCCGGTCTCGTCCTTGATAATCACGGTATCGAGGTCGTAAACCTTAGATGATGCCAATAGCGCCACCCGTATACTAGATAACGTATTTAAGTATAAGTCGTTTTTCCATGAAGGGGGAGGTTTATGGGAGATAATAGGGCAAAACGGGGAGTGAAGAAGCTTAAGGAAGGGGTTGAAGGACGGCGTAAGCTTCTCGATAAGATCAGTATCGATGATGTTGTGAAAGGGATAAGGACCGACAGGGACTCCAGGTAGAGTTTAGTCATACTCGAATATTTTTATGCAGTTAAGAGCGCCGTGCCTTCTTTATTAGCCACCAGACAGGAATGCCGAAAACCAAAAGGAATGCCAACGATATTATGAACGACAGTCCAAGTTCGACCACAGAAAAAGCCTTGAAAAGTGCTGGCACGGCAGACACAACGATGGACGCAATTAACAACGATTCTATAAGCTCCATTAGCGTGGCGCAAAAGAGCACGGAGATTCCACCGTACGCCAATGCAAATATCCAGATAGGCACTGGGACAAGGGTGTTGGCAACAGAATATACTATACCCAGCAAGATGGGAGCGAAAAGCCAGCTGAAGTAAAGTGATCTGCCTTTGGCCATTGGCCTCTCGGGCGGGCTGACAGTGGTGCGGGCGGCATTGGACATTGACATCTTGCTGAGCCATGTCTGGGCGGTGCCTGTAGCCTCGTAGTAGTACTTCTTGTCCTCCCTCCTCCTGGAGACAAGACCCAGCCTCAGCAATGTGGAAAGGTGGGACTCCACCGTGCTCCTCGACCGCTGGACGGCATCGGCTATCTCGTCCCCGCTCATGGGCTTCTTGGAGAGCGCCTCAAGTATGGAGTAGCGCGTCCTCTCGCTGAGTGCGTCCAGTATCTCCCGCACGTCCTCGCCGCTCATGCTGACCGTATAAACTCTTTACGAACCCCTTTAAGACGCTTTGTCTTCTTCCTGAACTTTCGAATTTTCTAGAAAAAACGGATTCGGCAGCGGTCTAAAGAGGTCTTAAATTCCGAGGGAGAGGAGGTTTCGGCGGTGGCTGACCATGAACGGGCTGCTGAAGTGGGGGCTTCTGGCCTTGCTGCTCCTCCTGAGCCTAAGGTTTCCATGGCTCCTGCTACCCTTGGGGCTGTACTTTGCATGGAGGTATGGACTGCTCAGGAGGTTCAGGAAGGTGGCATTGGATGCGGCGGGCATGGTAGACTTGAGGGGCAGGGTGCTGAGGTGGAACCTGGCGAGCTGCAAGGAGTTGCAGGAGAGGACGGTGGGGTACAGGTACTTTGTTCCCTGCGAGGACTCGCCCTTTGCACTGCTGAAGGACGGGGCGGGGCATAGGTCCGTTTCTGCATTCGTGATACAGGACACGTCGGGTGCGGCTACTAGCCATAAGAGGGCGGTGGCCGAGGCCGTTCAGTTGCTCTCGGGCGGATCTAACCAGGTTGTGCTGATGCTGATCTTCTCCAAGGGGGGCGTGGGGAGCAAGATACAGCTGATAAGACCAACCCTCGTCGCGAAGGGCACCGGATACGAATGGATAGGGAGTGAGGTCATGGAGGCGGCGAGGGTGCTCACCGAGGCGGTACGCTCAAGGTCACCCACCCTGAGGGTGAGGGTGTGCAGGGGTAGGGATATCCTGCGGATCCCCGTGCTGGAAGGGGTTGAGATTGGATAGAACGGAGTTCATCGACGAAACATTTGACGGGATCTTCAGGGACGCAGGGAGGGTGCGCGTGGATGGGCTGAGCTTCTCGGGGGACGGTGGGCAGGGCGTATCGAGGGCGGAGCTGATGAGGGCGTGCATCTGCGGGTCGAACTCTGCGAGGGGCAGGATGGTAATGGAGCTTGTACTGAGGGAGGCTGAGGCTGGCGAGCGGCACGCGATACTGGATGTTAGGGGGGTATACGCGCCCCTCATGGAGTACATACCGTCGCTGAGGGTGTACAGGGTAGGGAGCCTCGCGACGGTTAACCCCTTCAAGCCGCCATCCGGAATGGAGGGGGAGGAGTACGCCAAGGTGGCGTCGGCGGCAGTTCAAGGGGTCTACGGGCTCAGCAGGGACGAGAGGATCTACCTCGGGAGGGCGCTGGAGACGTGCTACAGGGAGGGGACGGCTGAGCCCTCGATTGACGACTTGATGGACAGGCTCCTCAGGATACAGGCCGAGGTCCAGCCAAAGGAGGGGTACAAGGTGGAGTGCCTCAGGAACGTGCTTTGGGAGATGGAGCGGGGGGCTATGGGAAGGGTGCTGAGGGAGAGGGAGGTTAAGGTGAAGACGCCCGCGGTATTTGATCTGAGCCCGCTGAGGACGTTCAGGGAGAGGGCCCTTCTGGCGGCTTGTTTGTTGGTGAGGGCTGGAGGGTGGGCGCCGACGTGCGTGGTGGTGGACCCGGCGGAGTGGGTCATGGGGCATGAGACGGCGTACTCCTTCAACCTGCTGAGGGCTGTGGAGGAGGCGCTGGAGGGGCTCGAGAGGGCGGGGGTCATGGCTCATTTGTGCGGGGCGAGCCCGTCCCTGCTACCGTGGAACATGGGGGAGAGGGTTACGTCATGTTTGTACTGCGGGCCGCTCTGGGACAGGGACCTATACCAGATAGAGAGGACCTTCGCGCTGACAAGGGAGGAGGCGAGGGAGGTCAGGCACCTGGGGGAGGAGGCTGCGCTCCTATGCGTATCGGGGAGGGACAGGCCGGTGTTCGTGAGCCCGCGGCTGTCGCAGTTCAGGGAGGTCTCGGAGGAGGAGATCAAGGAGCACATGAGGACGCTGGGGGAGGAGCCGGTGGATCTGAAGGCAAAGGCGGGAGCGATGACGACTAGGATGCTCGAGAAGATCTTCAGGGACAGGGGGGCGCTGGTCTACGCAAGGGAGATGCTGAGGCTTGTGGAGGGAGGGAGGGTGCCGGTGGAGGCTGTGAACGAGCAGAAGAACGTCCTGCTGAGGGCGGTGGTAAAGGGGCTGAGGAGGTACTTCCTGATCATGGAGTACGTGGATAATGCGGGGGCGAGGTGGTACAGGCTGACGAAGGTTGGAGAAAGGGCGCTCGCGGAGATGGATGAGAGAACGGGCGGAGAGATGGAGGAGAAGGAGGATGGAGGGAGGGCGGCTAGATGAGGGTGAGGCAGGTCTCCGCGAACAGGCTCTTCTGGAGCTTGGGGAGGGGCGAGGGCGAATGCGTGCTGGGCGTGGAGCTCTTCTGCGACGGCGCCGGGCACGTGAGGAGAGCCATCTTCTCAAGGGGAAAGTGCGGGAGGGAGACAAAAATCTTCGAGGAGGAGTACGCGGTGGAGGAGTTCCGCGAGATACTGTGGGCGGCGGGGGCTCTGATCTCTCCCGAGGAGGATGGCGAGGGGGGCGTGAGGAGGATGATCCTCGAGGCGATGGACAGGTTGAGGAGGGCATACGATGGGCTCGAATGAGGATGTTCAAGCGAAGGAAAAGAAAAAGGAGGATGGGAGAATGAGTGAGGACGAGGAAGAGAGTGAAAAAGAGCGTATGGTGGAGGAGGCGGATCTTGAGGACCTTTCTGGGATAGGGCCATCGACGGCGGAGAAGCTTAGGAGGGCGGGGATAAGCTCGGTTAGGGACCTGGCGGCTATACCGGTGAAGGAGCTGCTGGCGATGAGCGAGCTGGGCGAGGGCAAGGCGGAGGAGGCGACCAAGAGGGCGAGGGAGGCGGCGCTGCCAAAGGTCTTCACGGCGAGGGAGTACCTGGAGAGGAGGAGGAACATGCCGAGGCTGACCACCGGGACTAAGAATTTGGACGAGTTGCTGGGCGGGGGGCTTGAGCCAGGGATAACCGAACTCATTGGGGCGTACGGCACGGGGAAGACGCAGATCTGCCTGCAGCTGTGCATGACGGTGCAGCTGACGAAGAACCGAGGGGGGCTGGATGGGGCTGCCTTTTACGTGGACACCGAGGACACGCTGAAGCCGGAGAGGCTGGAGCAGATAGCAAAGGGCGTAGGGCTGGAGGACGACAGGGCGCTGGATAAAGTGTTCGGGTTCAGGGCGGTGAACACGGACCACCAGTTCGAGGGGTTAAGGATCGCGCAGGAGTACGTGAGGGAGAAGGGGGTTAAACTGCTGATCGTGGACTCGCTGACGGCGCACTTTCGGAACGAGTATCCGGGGAGGGAGAACCTTGTTGTGAGGCAGCAGAGGCTCAACGCCTTCATGCACCAGCTGCTTAGGATGGCATCGCTTTATGATCTGATCGTCGTCGTCACGAACCAGATACTGGACGTGCCGGAGGTCATACCGGGGGTGAGGCCCTTCAAGCCGGTTGGAGGGAACGTGGTGGCGCACGGCTCGACCTTCCGGCTGTGGCTGGAGAGGACGAAGGGGAGGACGAGGGTTACCGTGATAGACTCGCCCAAGCACCCAAGGGGATCGGCGTACGTGGCGCTGACGGAGAAGGGCGTGGAGGATGTGGTCTCGGAGGATTCGGAAAGTTAGACGGCCGTCCTCGATGGAGATCTCGGGTTTAGGCTTCGCTGGCCACCTATTTTTAAAACCTGATGGCGAGCATCGTCACTTGGCGTTGGATCTCTCCGCGAGCCCCTTTGCCTCCCTCAGGGCGTTCTCAAGGAGGACGAGGGTGCATGAGCGGCAGTCGTGCCTCAGGTTCAGCCTCTGGGCGAAGCCCTTGGAGAGGGCCTCGTACCTCTCCCTGTCCGGCACGCCCGTGTCGATGAACAGGCACCTGGAGTATCCTGAGAAGAGCTTCCTCATGAAGTACGCCGAGTCGTAGCCCCGCGCCTTCAGCCGGTCCAGGTCCAGCCGCAGCTCCTTTACGACGCCGTCCCAGCCCAGCTCCGCCCACCCGGGGGACATGAACCAGGTACCCGTGCATATTTTCTTCTCCCTCTCGTACTCGGGCGGCGTCAGGAAGGCGCCGATGCAGTCGTCGACCTGAAGCATCGCCGTGGGCACCTGGAGCTGAGAGGTTATTCCTGTGAGGGACTGGCAGATGCCGTACCCGAGGAAGACAGCATCCACCTTGCCCTTGAGGGCGTTTACCTTCTCCGAGACCTTTTCTCTCAGGTTAGCCGAGTTGAGGTGAAGGGCGAATTCAAGGTACTCCCTGTAGACGATATCCGGGTCTCCCTCTGTCAGATGCTCTATCTCTTTCTTGAAGATCTCACAGGCGACTATTCCTACCCTGATGTTGACCCCCCCTGCAGAACGCATACAGTCTAATGCGACGCAACAGTATGAAAACTTAACGGTGACCCTGACCGAGGACATGTACGATAGCCTGTTCAACAAGCTGATGAGTCTCGAGGACGATGTGGAGGGTCTACCCGGGGCACGACTACGGTCCGCGACCCTTTTCGACCATCGGGGCAGAGAGGCAGACCAATTACACGCTTAAGAGGCGCTCCCTTGAGGAGTTCGTGGAGTTCATGAAGGAGCCCTAGGGTTGAATGGATTGTAATGATTTAAATCCTGCACGGGACAACTAGATGGACAGGGAGGAACAATGAGCCGCTTCAACATACATGCCCCCCAGACTGTTGTCCAATCTGACTTCCAGAAACTATATATATCGTACAACATTTATTGTACAATATGAAATCAGAGATCGCATACAGGGAGATCCTAATGGAGGGCATGGAGGAGAAGAGAACGCAGTTCACGGTCCGCGGCGTCGCCAGGAAGGCGGGGATCCCGGCGAGCACCGTGAGCCACGCCCTTAAGCCCCTGAAGGAGGTTGGGGCAGTAACGATGCAGAGGAGGGGCTTCCGGCTATCCAACGCCAAGAAGGTGCTGCTCTACTGGTGTAGCATACGGAACCTCGCCAGCTCCATCGTGTACAAAACGCGGGTGGACATGGATGTGGGCGAGATGGAGGGATCGGTTCCGCCGGGCGCGATCTTCACGGCGTACACCGCCTTCAAGATAAGGTTCGGGAGCGTGCCAGCGGAGTACGGCGAGGTGGTGGTCTACGGCAGGAGGGAGGACTTTGAGAGGAGGTTCGGCAAGGGGAAACCTGGGGAGGTGGCAAACCTGATCGTCCTTGAGACCGATCCCCATCTGGAGAGGCTTGGGAGGGCGACCCTGGCGCAGATCTACGTTGATTTATGGAACCTCAGGAGCTGGTACGCCCAGGACTTTTTGAACGCCCTCGAGAAGGTGATCTAGGTGTCGTTCTGGCACTCCGAGGCTGTAGACGCCAGCTGGAAGCTGCTCCAGGAGCTGAGGCAGAGGCACAGCTTCGTGCTGATAGGGGGGTGGGCGGTCTGGCTCTACACCCGGGCGTTGAAGTCGAAGGACATCGACATGCTGGTGGACTTCGAGGAGCTTTCCAGGATGAGGAGGGACCTCCCCATTGCGAAGAACGACAGGCTGAGGAAGTACGAGTACAGGCGCGGCATGGTCGACGTGGACATATACGTCCCCCACTACTCGGACCTGGGGCTACCGGTGGAGTACCTGATGGCAGAGACGCGGATTGTGGAGGGCTTCAGGGTCCCCGAGCCGGAGCTGCTCCTGATACTGAAGCAGAAGGCGGCGGCGGGGAGGGTGGGGAGCGTCAAGGGTGAGAAGGACCGGATCGACATAATGGCACTGCTCGCCAGCGGGGCGGTGGACCTGGGGAAGTACTCGAGGACCTGCAGGGAGAGAGGGCTCGCGGGGCTCCCGGAGAGGCTGGGGAGGATGATCGAGGAGAGCCGCACCGAGTTCGAGGTCCTGGGGATCCGCGATTTGCGGAAGGTGAAGCTGCTGAAGGCTAGGCTGCTGAGGGAACTGAAGGGGCAATGAAAGGAGCGACAGGGCAACTGGTGAATGCCGACAACGACTTAGGTCATTAGGATGGCTTGCGAGAACGGCCGGTGGGCGGCATATAAATGCGAGCTGATGGCGCACTTCAGGAATGAGTACCCGGGGAGGGAGAACCTGGTGGTGAGGCAGCAGAGGATGACATCGCTGTATGATTTGATCGTTGTGGTGACGAACCAGATGCTGGATGTGCCCGAAGTAATACCGGTGGCGAAGCCCATGAGGCCGGCGGGAGGGAACGTTGTGGCGCTGACGGAGAAGGGGGTGAAGGACGCGGAGGTGGAGAGGGAAGATTGAGGGAGCCCGGCGTAGATGCGCGAAGAGGCAAATCGGATGGCGGATATTGATGGTGATTTGACATATATGTGGGACAAAATACTTAATTTTTACCAATAAAAAGGTCAAATTCATATATCTTTTCGGGATGCAGAGTGCGAACATATTTATATTACAATTACTATAATATTATATCACGAAAACTATAATGAGGGCTTGTATGGACGACACCACGTTCAGAGTGCTTGACACCCTGTCGAGGAGTCTGGGCAGGACATTCTCCATCAATGAGCTTACGAAGGAGATGGTGGAGGAGCACGGAACCGCATACTACGCAAACATCTACGGAAAGCTGCACGCCATGTCAGAGGAAGACTTAATCAAGCTAACGAAGGTAGGCAGGGCCTCGGTCGTCGCCCTGAACTTTGACAGTTATGCGCTGATCGATCTTCTTGCGGAGGTGGAGCTGAGGAGAAAGCGGAGCCTCCTCAGAGACCGCACGGAGCTGCAGGCGCTCTTTGCAGACGCAGAGATTCATTGCAGGGACCTCGCGAGTTCCATGATCGCTGTCAGGCCGGAGAGCAACATAAAGCTCAACAGAGCAGAGCTGTTGCTCCTCCTGCATGGTTCTGGAGAAGACATTGATGCCCGTAAAGGGGCGATGGGGGTGGTGACCGTGGTGCAAAAGCTTCAGGGGACGCACAGCCTGAAGATAGACTCCCTGGCGCTTAGCAGGGGCGAGTTCTCTCACCTGCTGAGGTCGGAGGAAAGGAATCCGCTGAAGGAGATGCTCTCTGACAAGATAGCCTTCTTCTCGCCCCAGGCTTTTTGGATGGAGGTCAGGGACGTGCAGGAGGGGGGGCGGGTCGCGTTCGAGCGGGAGGAGACGAACCCGGCAAAGATTGCTGAGCAGGACATAACATACAACCTTGCGAGGTTCGGCTACAGGGAGTTCGGTCCGGAGGTAAGGCAGGGAAGGAAGATCTGCGTAGAATATATAGTGACCTCGATCCTTCTGGGGGGCGACATGCGGCGGGTTGAGGCGGTGCCAGTAATCCTGGCAAAGAGCAAGTTCAACCACGGCATCCTTGCCTTCCTCGCCCAGAAGTACAGGGTTTCGGAGAGGCTGCTGGGTCTTTTGAGGGTGCTGGAGAGGGTCAAGCCCACGGACGAGGCGGAGGCGGCAATTAAGATCTTAGAGTCGTTCAGAGTGGAGGAGATCAAGGCGGACGAGGACAGCATCAGGAAGAAGATGGTGTTGTACAATGCCACTTGACAGGGAGGGCCTGCTGGCATTCCTACAGGCAGTGGACAGGGAGCTGAAGCGTGAGATCGTCCTGGTAGCAGTGGGAGGCACCGCGATGACGTTGCTGGATGTGAAACCGTCGACGATCGACATCGACTTTACCGTGCCGGGCGAGGATTATGAGGAATTTCAACGGGCCCTTAAGGCTGTTCCCCACGGCTTCAAGATAGACTGCTGGAAGGACGGCAAGGTCTTCAGCCAGCTGCTTCCTGAGGACTACCTTGAAAAGAGCGTTGGGGTAGCAAAAATGAAGAGCGTCGAGTTGAGGGCGCTGCAACCAGTCGATATAGTGGTGACCAAGATCGGGAGGCTCGATGAAAAGGATGAGCAGGACATAGAAGCGTGCATCAGAAAGTTCGGCCTCAAAGGAAAACAGATAGCTGAAAGGGCGAGCCAGGTCGATTACGTCGGTAGGGATGAGAACTATAAGTACCATTTGCGGCTCGTGATGGAGAAGTTCTTTCGGAAGAGATAGGTTTTCTTATTGTGCCGTGGTGGCGCACGGATCGACGTTTCGGATATGGCTTGAGAGGAGCAAAGGCAGAGCAAGGGCGACGGTGATAGACTCGCCCAAGCACCCCCGAGCATCAGCTTACGTCCTGCTGACCGAGAAGGGAGTCGAGGATGCAGAGGCAGAGCATGAAGAAGGGTGACACGGGAGGGACTGGGCGCGGTGCATAAAAACTCCCCTTTTTATTGAGGCTGTTTTCCTTTATGGGGGCAATGCTTAAATCGTTATTTAATTCAGATATGTATAAGAAATATGTGTTGTGCTTAAATATGGTAAACGTGACTGTGAGTGTGCCGGAGGACCTCAGGAAGAGGATGAGGCGCCTCAAGCACGTGAATTGGAGCGATGCGGCGAGGAGGGCGTTCGAGGAGGAGGTAGAGAGGGAGGAGAGGCTGGCGGCGGCAGAAACCATCAAGAAGCTCAGGGAGGCAAGCCCTCCGGACTGGAACAGTGCGAAGGAGATACGCAGATGGCGAGACGCGAGGTAGCGGTGCCGGACTCCTCGGTGGCGGTGAAGTGGTTCAGCAGGGAGGATGGGTCGGAGGGGGCGCTGGAGCTGATGGAGGCGCATGCCGGGGGGAGGATCGAGCTTGCGGTCCTGGAGCTGCTCTTCTGCGAGGTCGCCAACGCCCTGAGGCACAACCCCGGGTTCGATGCGGAGAGGCTGGGGGATGCCATCGAGCAGCTGTTCAGGCTCCATATGAGGGTCGTGCCCGTGGACGGGGGGCTGATGAGGAGGGCTGGCGAGATCGCCTTCGACGCGAAGGTGACCGTGTACGACGCGCTGCCGGTGGCCCTTGCAGAGGCGGAGGAGGCGATGTGCATAACTGCCGACGAAGCGACCCAGTACGCATGGCTGAAGCCGAAGGGATACCCCATCGAGCTACTTTAACAGCAACCCGAGACGGCGAACCGAGAGCGAATCCAAGCATCCTAGGGCTTCTACATGCGTGGCGCTGGCGGAGAGGGGTGTGGAGGATGTGGAGCCGGAGAAAGAGGAGTGAAACGGAAGAAGAAAGGTTAAATATTAAAATGAATAAAATTAATACAGGTGATCTAATGCCGATCACTCTCACAACCAGAGTGGACGATGACCTAGCGAAGCTGATAGATGAGGTTGCGAAGAGAGAGGGAATGGACCGCTCCACTGTCATGAGGAGGTTCCTGTCCGAGGCGGCGCGCGAGTGGCTGATATCGAGGGCGCTCAAGGACTACGAGGAGGGGAGAATAACGCTCTGGCAGGCGGCAACAAGGTGCGGCATCTCGCTCTGGGAGATCATTACCGAAGCCGGGAAGAGGAGGACCAAGGTACCATACACGGTCGATGAACTCAGGCAGGATCTCAAGGCGCTGGGACAGGCCTGACGCGGTGAATTTTGGGGAGAGACCAGTTGACCGGCATCATCTCCAACGCGACACCGCTGATATACCTTGCCAAGGCAGGGATGCTCCGCCTCCTGAAGGAGGTATACGGGGAGGTTGCCATACCGGAAGAGGTCAAGATTGAGGTTGTGGACAGGGGGAAGCGTCTCGGTGAGAGGGATGCGCACATCGTTGAGAGGGCGATCTCGGAGGGATGGCTAAGGGTACTGAACGCTGAGGCCGTCAAGCTCCCCATAGAGCTGGACCCCGGCGAGGTTGCGGTCCTGTCGCTCGCGAAGAGGACAGGCACGGTCGAGGTCCTGGTCGACGATGCTCCTGCCAGGGCGGCTGCGGGGATGCTGGACCTTAAGCCGAGAGGCACGGTGTTCGTCCTCCTGCAGGCGCTCGAGATGCGAAAACTTGATCTGGACGGCTTCCTTGAGAGCCTAAACCGGCTGATAGGATGCGGCTTCAGGCTGAGAGAGGAGGTCTACGTGGAGGCGGTGAGGGAGGCAAGGAGGATAGCCGGCGACAATAGGAACGAACGTGTGCGAAAGAGCTGACTGCTGTACTTATTTTGTTATATATGTGCGTTAAAAAAGCATTTTTGAGAGCAGAGGCTTGGCAAAACGGAATGGTACCAATGACACCGGCGCAATTCACCAGACGACTTCCAGATCGAATGCCCTTGCGACGTAGATGAGGTCCTTGTCGCCCGAGAGGATGGGCATCCGGAAGAGCTTCCCGAGGGCGATGGTTGTGGCGTCACAGGAGGAGAGGCGCCTGGGGCGGAGCGATGGATCCTTCGCCTCTTCGAGCATCGAATCCCCTTCCGCCTTCACCCGGGCTGCCTGCCCCGCGACCTCGTGGTTCAGACCGAGGCTCGCGAATGCCGTTTTGAGGTACTCGCCGACCTCGCCCTCCGCCGCGAAGCCCGGGAGCCTGCCCCTGCGCCAGTGGTAAAACACCTCGTAGGCGACGAGGTAGTGGATGACCCCCCTGACCCTGCCGGACTTTATGTCCATCAGCGCCGCAGCAGCCGCCGGCGTGAGGGAGTCGGTGGCCGCCGCCAGGACGGCGTAGGTGTCCACGAGCAGCCTCTTCAGGGAGCCTCGCCCCTGTCGAGCTCCACCTCTGCCTCGTCCGGGTCGTAGGACTTCCTCGCGCAGCCCATGAGCTTGCCCCAGAGATCCACCTTGCTGAGGACCGCCTTCTTGCCCCGGTCGTCGACGGAGACCCTTACCAGGTCGCCCTCCGAGATGGCGAGCCGCTCCCGGACCTTCTTGGGGAGAACTATGACGCCTTTTTTTCTGACTGTTATGCAGTCTGACTTTACCATAGTCATACATTTAAGAAGACGGACTAATAAAGGCAACGCCAGATGGCGGGAAAGCTTCCTTATAAAGATCGATTGCTCTTTTATAGGAATGCAATGAATTATTTTCAACGGTCGACCAGAATTGCTCTTCAAGCAGATCAAACACAGCGGCGACAACTTCTCCTATGTTGTGGCAGATGATCCGCCGAGGGATGCTGCGTCAAGAATAGCATATAGCGAGTTGGAGTACGCATTGGAAGGTTCTGGAACCGCGGACATGGCGAAAGAGATTTTTAATGATCGCGTCTACGGGGTGCTCAAAGCGCTGACGGATAGGGCCTATCCGACCTCTGAAACGGAGTACGACCGACGGTGGAGTCACTTTATCCTTCCATTGAAGAGGAGAGGAAGGCTCATCGCAATCCCGTTCGAGGTGATGGAGTACGAGGGGGCATTCTTCATATTCTTCAGAGCTATCGGTCTTCGACAGATGTGCGTCAAGAGGGGAAGCGAGAGGGTTAGCGACATCTATGAGAGGGTATTTCGGGAAGCAATGGAATTCATCGACGTGATCGAAGGGACGGGCAGAGGGGAGGTCTTGAAACTGTACCCGTACGATCTGAGGAGTGGAAGGATAAAGGGGAAGCACGTCATGGAGCGCACCATGCCGGCGGAGGAGGCGAGAAGGATCCTCGCGGATTACAGAGGCAGAGGCAGGAGGGCTACCCACGGGGTCTCGCTGAATGAGTACCTGAGGGTCGCCGGGATCTGCTACCGAGCCGCTTTCGGGGACAGGGCAGGTGGGTTGACCGATGAGGGGATGTACGGGCGATGGGCAGACGGAAGGAACTGCGGGATGCTGGAGATAGAGGACAGGGAGAGCGAGGAGGCGTTCGCGAGGTGGCTGAGGGAAAAGAGCCACTGTGGAGGGCACCCGTTCGAGATCGTCTTCAGCTGGCATGGGCACGGCATAATTTTGTATCCGCCCTACGAACGGAAGCGCAGTTTCTCCATCGGTGTGGGCAATTACGTGCTGGCGGAGGTCTACTTGAGGATGGTCGACGGCCTCATCAGGAGCAGGATCCCCTTTGTGGCACGGGACCTGAAGGATGTCCTGAATTACCTGAAAGGGGAGAGCTACTTCAAGGTCAACAGCTATGGCGATCTCTGCAACACCCTATTCTACTCTCATACCAAGGAGGAGAGGGAGCAGTACTTCAGACACATAGAATGGGACAGCGTCGGGATTGTGAGGTTCAAACCGCCAGCCCGGGATAAGCCAGAAGGTTGATGGAGACGAGGGCCAACAGTCGTCGATATGGCGGAGGTCGAGCCGGAGAGAAAGAGGGGGTTTCAGAGGATGGAGGATTACATCGTTTCTCAGAGATGTTATATGTTCAAGTCGGGTGTTCAGAATCGCAATGAGAAAGATTTTAATAGTTATGTAACAAAGGTATCTTTATGAAAGACTATGGTTACACAAGAAATAAGACTCGGACCGAGGGAGCTGAGGCTACTCTTCGACCTTGAGAGGGGGGGCAGGTCCGCGTTCTCCTTCGCGGATGCTGAGGGGGTACTCGGCACCTCAAAGGCCTCGGTAAAGAACATCCTCATGCGCCTGAAGAGAAAGGGCAGGATAGAGGAGATAGAGAGGGGGAGATACCTGCTCATACCAGCAAGGGCAGGATACGAAGGGACATGGTCGGAGGCCCCGCTCCTCCTGGTTCCTCATCTCATCGACACCTACTATGTGGGCTTCTGGACCGCCCTGAACTACTGGGGGATGACCGAGCAGGCGCCGAGGACGGTCTTCGTTGCCACCGTCAAGAGGAAGAGGGACGTCGAATACGGGAACGCCCGGTACGAGTTCGTCACGCTCTCCAGGGGCAGGTTCTTTGGCTATGCCGAGGAGGAGGTTGCGGGCGTAAGGGTGAACGTCTCGACAAGAGAGAAGACCATAGTCGACTGCCTCATGCTGCCCCAATACTGCGGAGGGATCGAGGAGGCGGTCAAGGGCGTCTGGAGGGCAAAGGAGGAGCTGGACTTTAACAGGCTGCTGGAGTACGCCAGGAAGGTGGAGGTGACCGCCGTCCTCAGGCGGCTGGGCTACATAATGGATCTTCTGAACGTCCGCGCCGGGCTGCCCTTCCCGGCATTCAAGGGCTTCATATGGCTCGACCCCCTCGGCCCTAAAAGGGTGATACATTATTCCAAGGAGTACGGACTGAAGGTGAACAGGACGAAGGAGGAGATGCTGAGGTGGATGCCGACGGCCTGAGGAGGATGGCGAGGAGCACCGGATTCGACACGGCGATGCTTGAGAAGGACTACGCCTTCTCGTGGCTCTTGTGCGGCGCATACTCCTCCCCGCTCAGGGGGTACCTCGTCTTCAAGGGCGGAACCGCCTTGAGAAAGATCTTCTTCCCCGAGTGGAGGCTTTCCGAGGATCTCGACTTCACGATCGCCCGGGGGATCGATCCGGATGATGTGAAGAAGGACTTCGAGGACGCCTTCTCCCGGGTCAAGGAGATCGCCTTCGCCTTCAAGAGCTTCAGCCCCGGCCAGCAGGCCATCTTTGCCGATGTGCAGTACACGGGCCCCCTGGGGTTCAAGAACAGAATTGCCATCGACATCTCCTTGAGGGAGAAGATGGTTTTGGAGCCGGTAAGGAGGAGAGTTGAGCCGGAATACGGCGAGATCCCGCCCTTCGAGGTCTACGTTTACGCAATTGAGGAGATCCTTATCGAGAAGATCCGGAGCATAATCCAGAGGGGGAAGGCAAGGGACTACTACGAC
>Ga0194110_10001018_pt1 | contig 36350 bp, 48 predicted proteins | sample TA2Kig1200mmetaG_FD_146192 | JGI IMG/M metagenome (GOLD analysis project Ga0194110, IMG submission 146192) | Freshwater microbial communities from Lake Tanganyika, Tanzania - TA2015032 Kigoma Deep Cast 1200m | ecosystem: Environmental > Aquatic > Freshwater > Lake | place: Tanzania: Lake...
GTCGAGCATTTCGTCAACCGCACTCGCTCACGCAAGAGCCGACTGAAACGTCAGAGAGCAACATCAAACGCACCACCGTAAAATGTGCCATTGTCGAATTACTACATTGTCATTGTGGCGGGCCGGTATGGTTCTGTCGGTCCAGAGGGCACCAGCTATACAGAAATGGAATACAGATATGCGGTAGATACTGGAATACCTGTGATCGCCTTTCTCCACAAAGATCCAGATTCATTGCCTGCGAAGTTCACGGAGAGGGATGAGACTAAGAGGGAGAAGCTTGCAGAATTTCGCAGGCTTCTGGAAAGTAAGGCATGTAAGTATTGGATGTCTTCAGCAGAACTTGGATCTGTTGTCAGCCGAAGCTTGATTAGATTAATAAGAACACATCCCGCAGTGGGGTGGGTGCGAGCTGACCAATTGCCTTCAGAGGAAACCACCGGCGAAATCCTTAGGCTTCGTAGGCGAATTGACGAGCTAGAAACTGAGCTAGCAGTTATAAGAGCGTCACCTCCGGAAGGTACTGATGACCTTGCACAGGGGGAAGATCAACTTGAGCTGAATTTCACCTTTTGGGCAGATAGGAAGAAGTTTCAATCGAAGCTATCCACAACATGGAATGAAGTTTTCGCAGCGGTTGCGCCTACCATGATTGATGAAGCTAGCGAAAAGAATCTGGAAAAAGCCCTCAATGCGTTTATCTGTGAACGAGCCCGACCGACTATTGAAGATGACTCCTTTGCTTCAATGGATCCATACGGATGCTCGGTGGAGGAGTCAGATTTCTACACTTTGAAGATCCAGCTCCGCGCCCTCGGTCTAATCACGCAAGGCACTAAGAAGCGCAGTGTAAAGGACCGTTCTAGATACTGGACTCTTACCCCATACGGAGACAACTTGATGACCAAGCTACGCGCTATTCGGCGGTCACAAGCAACTGGAAAGGCTGGCTAACAACCCTACCGCGATGGTGGACGAAGGAGGGGGGATGCGATGAACAGAGAGGAGTTTCAACAGGCGAAAATGTTCATGTTCACAGATATCTTCAGAGAGATTGAGCTCGGACGTGCGTCCGCACACGAAGCCGGGAAGGCTGCCCTGACAGAAGCAGGCGTGAGGCTTGGCGGAGGCAACTTCCTCGCAGCTCTTGGGTTGCTCTGCTATACCGAGTTTGGGGGCAAGCTTAAATACCACTGTAAGAGGAATGGCCGCGATCATGCATCCGAGAACTTCAACCTGTTCTTCGATGATCTCGGCAGCGCGTACAAAGCCTTCAGGGCTGAAGGGCACAACGTTTATGACATCTTTCGATGTGGTCTGGCCCACGAGTACTACGTGAAGCGTAGCTGCACCATTGCCATGCTAGGCACCGACATACCGGCTGGAATCCGCATACTCCCGGACGGGAGGTATGAATTCATTGTCGAGAGATATTGTCTCGATCTAAAGCGTGCATTCGATGAACTGGAAACCGAATTCTATCCTGCACCAGAGGCCTCGGCTTGAGGTAGACGTTCTAGATGTACACCGCATCGATGGGGATCACGATGGCATAGCCTGCGAACGCCTACCGTGATGAAGCGAACTGCTGGCGGGCGATGTGGCTCCCCGAAAAGAGCAAAAGGAGGCGCAAGATGATAAGCAAGAAAGTGTTTGTCGGAGCAACTTTGGCTATAGCACTCCTGCTATTCGGTGTTACAGTCCCAGCTACATCTAATGGCCCTGACTTGGGACCTCAGGTGACCTACGGCGTGGGAAACAATCCCAGGGATGTAGCAGTGGGTGACCTGGATGGGGATGGCGACCTGGCCGTAGCTAACTGGCCTGACCACAACGTCTCGGTGCTGATTAACCATCTTTTTACGCCTACACCAACACCAACCAACACCACAACGCCGACAGGCACACCCACGCCTACCGCAACGGCGACTCCTACACCACCTACGATGGGGCCGTGGGCTTTGACCAGCTCAATGAACAACCGCAGAGGCTATCATGGAGTTGTAGCTACTGGCGGCTATATCTACGCCATCGGCGGGATGTCGGGGCACGAGTCAGGCTGCCGTCACAAGTCGCTAGACAGTGTCGAGATGGCCCCCATTAACCCTGACGGCAGCTTGGGGCCCTGGTCGTACACCAGTTCCATCCCTGGGGTAAGCGTCATAGGTCGTGATAGCGCATACGGGCAAGCAGTGACGGTCAATGGGTATGTGTACGTGCATGCTCGATTGAATGACCATACAACCTGGATATTCGCGCCGATCAACCCCGATGGGACACTAGGGGCTTGGTCTACTACGACCTCCATGCCCGAAGAGAGGCTCACGCATGGCGCAGTAGCCACCGGTAGTCACATCTATGTCATCGGCGGCTCAGGATCGACTAGCACCTTAATGGCCCCCATCAATCCTGACGGAACTCTGGGAACCTGGACTGAGACCAGTGCATTGACCAGACCAAGAGTCTTGGGTGTACAGGCAATAGAGCACAATGGCTATATCTATACCCTCGGTGGGTACACCGACGGAATAGGTTATTTCAGCGATGTCGAACGAGCCAAGATTAACGCTGATGGCACACTGGGGCCCTGGACTGTAATTAGCCAGATGACCAAGCCGCGTGAGTGGGGAGCGGCAGTTGTCTCCGGGGGCTACATGTACTACATAGGAGGTCATAGCCCTAATGGTGGCACGCTGTCCAGCGTAGAGCGAGCCAGGATAAATGACGATGGCACTCTCGGTCCCTGGCAGATCGTTTCAGGGATGACCATACCGAGGGCCTACTTGAGCGGTGCTGCGTATGGAAGCTATCTTTATGCTGTGGGTGGGTTCACTTATGGATGCGTCAGTGATGCCTTTGACAGCGTGGAATACGTAGCAACCGGAATAGCGACTCCTACCCCTACGCCAACTGTCACGCCAACAGTGACCCCTGACACGTGGCGAGGCGAGTACTATGACAACAGAGACCTGTCTGGTACGCCCGTGCTTGTTCGGTATGATGATGACATCAACTTTGACTGGCGGGATGGTTCTCCGGATCCCAGCATCCCAAGCGACTATTTCAGCGCCCGCTGGACCCGACGGATGCGGTTTGAAGCAGGAACTTACGAGTTTCGCATCCTGCACGATGACGGTGCCAGGTTCTGGATTGATGACGATCTGGCATTGGACGAATGGGGCCCACACGTTGTAGAGGACATGTTCAACAGAGCATTGAGTGCTGGTGAGCACACTCTTAAGCTTGAATACCAGGAACTCACCGGATACGCCAAGGTGCGGTTGCGTTGGGAGTTGCTCCCTACACCAACGCCCACCGCTACCAGTACACCCACACCGACAGCCACACCAACTGCTACCCCGACGAGCACGCCTACAGCCACACCGACACCCCCCGGCCCAATCCTGAGCATCCCCAGCAATATCCCAGCCCACGCCGGCCAGACTGTTTCCGTGCCGGTCAACTTCACCAGCAACGGTCATAGCATCGCCTCCACCACCTTCTCGGTGGACTTCGACCAAACCTGCCTGGCCTTCGATCCCACCGACAGCGACCAGGACGGCATCCCCGACGCGGTCACTTTGGACCTGCCAGGTGCATTCAACGCTTCGGTCACCTTCGATGGAAGCGACACCGATGGCGAGTTGGACTTCTTTATCGCCGATCTCTTCCCACCTTTGGCCTCGCTGCCCGACGGCAACCTTGCCACCATCGTTTTCACTCCAACGTGCCAGCCTGCCCCAGGCAGCAGCATCATTGCGGCAGTGGGCTTCTCAGATGATCCGAGCGCCTCGTTCGGCGACACCGACGGCCAAAGTGTGCCGGGAACCACGACCGATGGCTCGGTTGAAATTCTGCCAGGCATACCGGGTGATTGCAACTGCGATGGGGCGGTGGACGCTGGCGACATCTCGGCGCTGGTGCTGGAGATCTTCGATGGCGATGGCAACGACCCGGCAGATACGCCTGGCGGCACTTTCCCAGGTTGTCCGATGTGCGATGCGAACTGCGATGGAGTCGTGGATGCGGGGGACATCTCCTACACTGTACTGCTCATCTTCGGCGGCGCCGGTACGGGCGGCGATAGAGGTCGTCTAACCTGGCCGACTGCTCTGCCTCTCCGCTTTGGCCGGGCCACGCTATCCGAAGGTCCCGTGCTGGCTATCCCAGACCAGGTGCCAGCTTCGCCCGGCGGCAGGGTGACCTTGCCGATCAACTTCACTGCCAATGGACACCACATCAGCAGCCTGATCTTCTCCGTGGACTATGATCAGACCTGGCTGACCTTCGATCCGACAGATAGCAATGGGGACGGCATCCCCGATGCGGTAACCTTCAACCTGCCAGGCGCATTTGATGCTTCGGTCACCTTTGATGGAGGCGACACCGACGGCGAGTTGGATTTCTTTATCGCCGATCTCTTCCCACCCCTGGCCTCGCTGTCAGATGGGGCGATTGTCTACTTGACGCTGAATGTCGGCAACCCGCCTGGCACGACGGAGGCAGCGGTCAGCTTCTCGTCAGACCCGGCGGCTTCGTTTGGCAATACATCGGGCCAGAGCGTCCCAGGCACGACGAACGACGGCTCAGTGCTTATCGTGCGAACCGACACCTACGAGGTCTATCTTCTGGTGTTGTGGAAAAGCCATTGGTAATCGTGGAGATCAGGCTCGGAGCAGTGCATCTGGGGCAGACCCGTGAGTGAGAAGCGATTTGAATCGCAAACACGCGAAAGGCCACGAAAGAGGCAAAATGCTTTCGTGGCCTTTGTCTCGTTCCTATGCTTCGCTTTATTGTAGCACCTGGCGCTCGATCTCTTCGATGAGGAAAGGCAGATTGGGGCGGGTGAAGCTCAGGGTTGTGATTTTACCTCCTGCAACGTGTCACGGACCAGGGCATCGTAGAGTTTCTCGCGATGATATTTGATTTCATAGCAAGCAGCCCAGTCAGTATAGTCACGGGCTTCGACCGGATCCTCATCGCGCAACTGTCCGGCTTTGTAAAGCTCGTAGAAGTACCGCGAACGAAGGCCATAGCGGGCCTCGTAGTGCCAAAGCTCTTCATCCATGGCATGGATGTCTTGAATGAGTTCCATCAAGGTCATCGTGGACATTTCACTCACCAATATCACCTCCCTCAGTTCACTGGGGTCTATTAAGACCCGATAGTATCAGCTACTAGCCTGTATTATAGCATATATGGCTTCTGACTGCAACAGGGGTTCGCAAACAGGAAGGAGACCGAAGCAAATGGAAGAAAGTACCCAACAGGAGACGATCAGCCTCGTACCCATTGGACGGGTGACCAACGGTGTCGAATACCCAGGCGATGTCAGGTGGGAAACTGTCACCTCCGAGATAGCCATCTCCCCCCAGTTGATGGAGGCCCTGGATGGAATAGAGGGCTTTTCCCACGTCGTGGTCATTTTCTACCTGCATAAGGTGGACGAGGACCGTCGCTCGCTGCTCAAAGTGCACCCTGAGAACAGGGAGGAGTTGCCGTTGGTGGGGGTGTTCGCTACGCGGAGTCCGGTCCGTCCCAACCCCATCGGGGTCACGGTGGTGAAGCTGCTGGAGCGTCAGGGTAATGTCCTCAAGGTGCTGGGGCTGGATGCCTACCACGGCACACCCGTGCTGGACGTTAAGCCTTACCTGAGACGAGGTGACCTGATCGAGGAAGCCACCATGCCGGATTGGTTGCTCCGCCTGTGGGAGCTTCAGGATGATGGACACTGAAGAAACGCGGGGATCGCCACTATTTTGCCAGAGCCACTGAAACCTGGTATAATACTCGTACCATTAAGAGGGGAGGCGGCAGAATGCGAATCAGAGATTTTGTGCCCAGCGATGCTCACCAACTGGTGGAGATTCTGAAGGCTAACCAGCAGTACGGGCATCCCGAAATTGACGGCCCTGAGGCCATGTCGAGAGTGCGCCAGTGTCCGGCCGCCGAATTCCTGGTAGCTGAGGAGGACTACAGAGTGGTGGGACTCATCAGGGGGGTCTACGATGGTTCCAGAGCCATCATTCACATCGCCTCAGTGCACCCTGACTACCAGCGGCGCGGCGTCGGCAGGGCCCTGGTGCAGGAGATCGCCAAACGGTTCAAGGAGCGAGGCGCCTCTTCCTTGGCCGTGACCGTGCCTGGCGAGCTGGACTTCTGGAAGAAAGTTGGCTTTCGGCAGACCACCCGCATCATGTTCGCCTACCCCATTGATGACGTCATCGGCTGACCTGGCAAGCCTAGGATCTTCATTTGGCTTGCGAATCTTTGACAGTTACTCCATTTTGTTGTATAATTGGAGTAATTGGAGGTGAATCATGGCACTGAAAGTGAAACAGCAAGACAAAGTACGAGTGCAGGTAGACCTAACCGCAGCCGAGGCCACCTTGCTGGAGCTTCTGCAGAGACGCTTATCAGTCCGTTCACGGGCTGATCTGCTCCAACAGGCCTATGGCGCTTTTCTCTGGATTGTGGACGAAATGCTGTCGGGCCGACGCATCGTCAGTGTCGAAGCGGGGATGCTGGATCAGTTGGAGAGGTTCAAAGAACTGAGTGTACCAGCGGTGGAGCCATTGGTCTTTGGGCATTATCAGTACCTAGTCACCCGCCCGGAAAAAGGGCGAAGGCAGCCCTATCTAAAAGGGCGAAACATGACGGTGGGGCAATTGGTGTACAAGATGCGAGCCAATCAATTGAGTGTCGAACAGGCAGCCGAGGATATGGACCTGCCGGTGAAGCAAGTCATGGAAGCCGTCGCCTATTACCAGGTTCACCGCGATCTTATTGAAAGCGAGATGGAGGAAGAAAAGCAGTACCTACTCTCCCAGGGAGTTGAACTTGAGCCTCGCGCTGTACCTCGATGACTGTGCCTTCTCCCATGAACTGAAGCAATTGCTGCTTGAAGCTGGACACGATGTCGAGACCCCCTTCGATGTACATCCTCCACTCAGCGGTGAGGATGACGCCGTCCACTTTGCCCACGCCAAAGCAGTCGGCCGTGTCATACTAACCCTGAACCCGAGAGATTTCAAGGAACTGCACAATCAGAATCCTGATCACCCTGGCATCCTCGCCGTATACCAGGATAACGATCCGACCAAAGACATGAGTTATCGCCAGATCGTCAAGGCGATTGCCAATTTGGAGGGCACCGGCGTCACCATCGCCGGAGGGTTCTGGTCACTCAATGCCTATCGTTGGTAAAAGAAGAAGAGCCTCACCCTGGTTGCTGAGGGCGAGGCTCTTTTGTCTGGCTACCGCTCTTCTCGTTCGGCGAGTACCTCCTGTGCCAAAGACCCTTGCATTTTGGCCAAGCCCTGCCACACCTCCTCCAGAGTAACTTCAGGATTCGCCATGGCCTGGAGACCGTATTCCAACCCGTCGGAGACCAGGTACCCTTGTTGGCTCAACTCCCGCAAGGCTCGCTGCTTCCGGGGCGTGAACGTGATGCTTTCTTTGGCACGTGAGTGTTCCAGGGCCTGCGCCGTCTGGCTGAATTCTAACAGACGTTGGCGGGGATAAGCTGCCAGCATCTCAGAACGCATGATCAGGTAGGCTCCTCGAGCCAGGGTGAGAACGACAAAACCCTCACCCTGGGCATTCAGCATCTCCAGAGGGATGACCACACTTTTACTGTCAAACGTAATGCCTGTCGCCATTTCTATCACCCCTTTCTTGCGTAAGATTATAGCATGAAACTTGGGAAAACACAATACAAGTGGTTTTCCCATTGCCGACAGCAAAAGCTCCGATCATGGCTTGGTCGGAGCTTTTGTGTTAGGCCAGGGATTCTGCGGGTGAGAATCCGCAGGGTGAGATCAGAGGCTAGACAGCCCATCGGCGATGGCTTCGGCCTCTGTTACCATCTGCGGGTCGAGGTCGAAGACCGAGACCCCCCGGCGGTCGGCCTCGATAGCCAGGGGACTCTCGGAAAGGAAGCCCAGGATCTTGAAGCCGGGCAAACTATCAGCGATGAAGTCGCGGTCGGCCTGGCCCCGCACTTTGTTGCCGACGACGTAGACTTCCTGAATGCCGATGTCAGCAGCCAGACGAGAGATGGTTTGAGCCGTCTGCAGGCTGCGCTGCCCCGGCTCGACAACGACGATCATGGCGTCAACGGCCCCGGCCGTGCCCCGCCCTAAATGCTCGATGCCGGCCTCCATGTCCAGGATGATCACCTCGGAGCGCTGTAGAAGCAAATGGGTTACCAGATTCTTGAGCAGCGCGCTCTCAGGGCAGACGCAGCCGCTGCCACCGCCCTTGATGGTGCCCATCACCAGCAGCCTCACGCCGCGCCATTCGGCCGAGAAGCGCTCCGGAATGTCGCCCACGCGGGGGTTCAGCTTGAAGAAGCCGCCGTACTCCCCTGGCCTGGCCCCGGTGCGCTCGTAAATGAGCTCCTCCATCTCGGCGATGGGCGTGATTCTGGCCGCCGCTACCGTGGGGAATCCCAGGGCCGAGGCCAGGTTGGCGTTGGGGTCGGCGTCTATGGCCAGCACCCTCTGCCCTCGCCGGGCGTAGATATAGGCCAGCAAACTGGCTAGAGTGGTCTTCCCAACCCCTCCCTTGCCAGTGATAGCGATCTTAGGCATCTTCCCTCCAGGTAAACATTGAGGTGCCAGGCACTTTCAGTGGTCATTTATGGATCCAAGCGCCTCCAGGCCAGGCAAGCTTCCTAATCAGTCGGCTACTCGCAAGTGCCTGGCACCTTCTTTTAATCAACGAACCGCTCGATAGTAGCACTATCCCACTGCTCCTGCATCCAACGGGCGAAAGCCTGCTCCTTCAAGGCGTTCAATAATTCCGATGGGAGAGGGCGCTCTGGCTCCCTTTCCAAGACCTGGACGACGTGATAGCCGAACTGGCTTCGCACCACCCCGCTGATCTGGCCAGGCTGGAGAGCAAAGGCAGCCTCTTCGACTTCGGGGGAGATCAACAGCCCGCGGGGGAAGAAGCCTAAATCGCCCCCTGCTTCTTTAGTGTTCTGGTCCTGAGACAACCGCCTGGCCAGGGTCGCGAAGTCCTCTCCCGCCTGCAGTCGAGTCAAGATGGTCTGGGCTTCCTCTTCTGTATCTACCAGGATGTGCCGAGCGTGCACCTGGGCGCCTGTGGTCGGGATGGATTCCGTGATCCGCTCGAAGATAGCCAGGGCCAGTAGTTGAAAACGGATCTCCTCTCTGAAATCCTCGTAGGTCAGGTTGCTGGCTCGCAGCCATTCTTCGAAGCTCGCCTGGCCTCCTCCCTCCTCGATGCTCTCCTGGATGGTTGCTTCCAGCTCATCTTCGGAGATGGTCACGCCTTCTCGGACGGCGGCCTGCGCGATCAGCACCCGTTCGATCATCGAATCCAGAACCTGGCGGCGCATCTGAGCCAGCATAGCCTTGCCATCTTCGCTCTCCAGATCGAAGCCCTGCCCCGCCATCGCCGCCTCGAACCTGGCTGTCTCTTTCTGGTAGTCGGCCAGGAGGATGGGCTGCCCGTTCACCAGGGCCGCCAGAGGCTGTTCATGGATCACTGTCGGTGAGGGTTCGGGCCCCGTCGCTGTCGGGGAAGGTTCAACCGTCGTCGGAGTTGGCGGAGGCGGAGCCACCTCCAGCGTAGCCGTGTTGGTCGGCCTGGGCGTTATCCCCTCGCTGATGGGAACCTCTTTCGGCCCGCAGCTCACCAGCAAGCCCATAATCATGACGCTGACAAATCCTAATCGTCTATGGCCCAAGTATCCTCCTCGCTACGAGATCATGGATGATCGGATCGAGATGCGGAGTTATTATACAGGGAGACTCCATTTTGCACAAACGGGGTCTCGCGAGTGCCTATTTGCCAAAAGGCCCCTCTTGTGATAAAATAGCCGTCGTGGTGGGAGACCAGCCAGGTGTCATTGCGAGTCGGCCATGGCGTGCCCCGCCATTCTAAAGGACAGAAACTTCTTGCTGTCATTGCGAGGAGGCGGTTTTTGCCGACGAAGCAATCCCCCCGGCGAGATCGGGAGATTGCTTCGCTCCGCTCGCAATGACAGATGTGTCAGATTAGAGAGGAGAGAGAATCCCAATGAAAAATAAACCAGGTTCCTTGTCAGATACCATCTCAATAGTGACAAAGGGAAGGTGGATCAGCCGAGCCATCAACTTCGTGCTGATCCCTTTGTTAGTTTTAGCGGCCTTGTTTCTTCCGCCCATCTCGCTCAAGGATCGTGTCTTTGAGGTCGGGTACACCACCATCAATCGAGACAATTGGTCGGTGGATGATCCCGACGGCACCCGCCTGGAGATCCCTCCCGCCGCGCTGTCGGGCTCGATCAAGGTCAGGCTCACCCTGGTGCCCCGCCTCGACTTCCTGCAGGGCTCGGCTGGGAAGGAGCTGGGGGAAGCGGCCGAAGCCGTCCCTGCCCATCTGGAGATGAAAAGCCCCTTCTATCAGATTGCCCTGCGGGGGCAGATGCCCACAGCCGCTACCCTCACCGTGCCCATCCCCAACGACGCCGAGCCATACCGCACTCTCGATCTTTACACCTGGACGGGCGAGGAGTGGCGGTGGCTTCCCAGCCACGTTGTCGCCGAGGACGATGTGATCGTGGCTCGTTTGTCCTCCGTGCCCTCCTCGGTGGCGGTAATGCAGACCAAACCTGCTTCCCCAATCGTTTCCACCGCGCTATCTGGTGAAGAAGCCATGTTACCTGAAGAAGGGAAAATCCTGGCAGAACTAAATCCTCCAGGCCTCTACCTGAGCGACGAGGGCAGAATCAGCGGCGACTTCGGATCCCTGTGCAGTTTGGGTGAAATGGCCTCGCCTGCTATCTTGCCCACCCTGCGCAATTGGACCGAGGAGGGTGGCATCAGGAACGATCTTGTCAACAACATGCTTCATAACGCCGAACTGCGGCGCAAGCATCTCGTGACCATCGCCTGGTTGGCGACCGGTAGCGATTGCGAGGGAATTGACCTGGACTACCGAGGAATCAACGTCGAGCTGAGGGACGTGTTCAGCCTGTTCGTCGCCGAGCTGGCCGAGAGGCTGCACCAGAACGGGAAATCGCTGACCTTGTGGGTCGAGTCTCCCCGCCGAGGGGCCGGCGGTGGCTGGGACACAGGCGCATACGACTGGCGCGCCCTGGGACAGGCCGTGGATGCCCTCAAGATCCCGGTTCCTGCCGATCCTGAGGCTTACGCTCCTGGGGGATGGATGGAATCTCTCCTGAACTGGGCTGTAGGTGAGGTAAATCGTTACAAGATCCAACCGCTTATCTGCACCTATAGCCTGGAAAAGGTCGGCGATACCATCACCAGGGCGCCGTACATCGAAACCCTGGCCCCCCTCGTCCAGATCGCGGTCGAGGCGGAGGACCCGGCCATTGATCCCGGCGCACAGGTGATCCTGGCCCTGACTGCTTTGGAGGAATCGGGCGGCCTTAACTTCGACCAGGCCACTAAGACTTATTGGTTCAACTACACCGACGAGAGGGGCTCTCAACACACGGTCTGGCTGGGCAATGCGGAGTGCATGGCCCACAAACTGGAAGTGATAGCCCGGTACAACCTGCGAGGCGTAACCGTGGCCAATCTGCTCGATCAGGGGAACGACGAGAGGGTTTGGAAGGTCGTGCGTCACTTCCGCGAACTCACAATGCCTGCGGTGGAAAGTGAGTTCGCGTTGATTTGGACGGTGCAAGACGCAGCGGGCCAACTATCCCAGATCATGAAGCCGCTGAGCGATCCTCGCTACGTATGGACGGCTGGAGAGCCAGGCGACTACACTTTTGCTGCGGCCATCTCTACCGATGGAGGCCGCACAGTAAGCTATCGCGGTGACGTTGACCTGCAGGTGCTTGAACCCACCCCTACGCCCACGCCAACGCCAACGCCGACGCCAACTCCCACTCACACCCCCACACCAACGCCTACTCCCACCCCAACGCCTACCCCCACTCCCACACCCATAGCGGCGCCTACTGCTACCCCCAAGCCCACATCGCCCCCCGAACCCAAGCCCCAGGCACCCACGGGCCTCGGTTTCGATTACGGCATCCAGGCACATTTCATTAATCAGGACCACACGCCTATCGTCAACGCCGTCAAGGACCTGGGTTTCCGCTGGGTCAAGCAGCAGATCGAGTGGAAGTATCACGAGCCAGCCAAAGGCCAATACCACTGGGGGGAGATAGACCGGCTGGTGGAGAGTTGCCAGGCGGCCGGCCTTAAGATCCTCCTCAGCGTGGTCAAGGCCCCGAAGTGGGCCAGGCCGGGCAATACCGATCTTAGCGTTGAGGGTCCGCCGGCCAACCCTCAAGACTTTGCCGACTTCCTGGCGGCGATGGCCGAGCGTTACAAGGGCCGGGTGCAGGCCTACGAGATCTGGAACGAGCAGAACCTGCACTACGAGTGGGGCAACGAGCCCCTGGATGCGGGCCGCTACGTGCAGCTTCTGGCTGCCGCCTACCGAGCCATCAAAGCCAGGGACCCTGGCGCTATCGTGGTCAGCGGCGCGTTGACCCCCTGTGGAGATAACCCGCCCTGGGCCGTTGATGACCTGGTTTACCTGGAGCGGATGTATCAGGCGGGCCTGAAGAATTACTGCGATGCGGTGGGAGTGCATCCCAGCGGCTACAACGTCCCTCCCGATGCCGATTGGCGAACGTGGAGCGATCCCACGGCCACGTTCCGTGGCCCCGCCGATAATCATCACCATAGCTGGGTTTTCCGTGGCACCATGGAGGGGTCGCGCAACGTCATGGTCAAGTACGGCGACAGCGGCAAGAGGCTCTGGCCTACCGAGTTCGGCTGGGCCACCACGGATGGGATGGGCGTGGGGCCAAATCCAGGTTACGGCTACGCGGCTGACAACACCGAGGCCGAGCAAGCGCAATACATCGTTAGAGCCTATCAGATGGCCAAGAACTGGGGATGGGTGGGGCCGATGTTCTTGTGGAACCTGAACTTCTGGCCCGTTTCTGGAGCTGGTAATGAAAAAGCTAAATTCGGCATCGTGCGCGGCGACTGGAGCCCCCGGCCAGCCTATGCTGCCCTGCGCGACATGCCCAAGTAGGAGATTGGAGATTGGAAGTTGGAGGTTTGAGCTTTGAGCTTTGAGCTTTTGAAAGGTCAGTTTGCAATTGCAGCGAAATAGAAGCACTACAATCCAGTTGCTGTTGGCAACTTTACTGGTGGTGATGGGTCTGTGCGCAGCCGTTTTTTCTATCTGGGCTCTGTTTATCTACAAGCCCGCGCCGGCAGAGGTGATCTCTGTTACGGTGCCCCCCGCCCACACTCCTACCGCAACCGCCTCACCGACGAGAATAGAGGACCCTGCCGCAACCAGTACTCCCACCTCACCGGCGCAACCCGCGACGGATACGCCAACGCCGCCTGCCCAACCGCCGACGGATACGCCGATACCGCCTACCCAACCCCCTACATCTACACCAACGAGCCAGCCACCAACAGATGCACCGGCCCCCACAGCGACGCCTACCCCTCGCCCTCCCAGGCCTTTGGCCATGAATTCACCAGAATACAGCATGCAGGCCTTCCTGTGGTGGCGTCCAGAGGTAGCCGACCGTGACCTCACGCTGATCAAAGAGGCCGGCTTCGGCTGGGTGAAGCAAGGCTTCGGCTGGAGGGAGATCGAGGGGGCGTGCAAAGGCTGCTTCGACTGGAGCGTGACCGACCGCATCGTCGAGCAGGTGGAGAGGCACGGGCTGGACCTGGTGGCACGCCTGGATCACCAGCCCTATTGGGCCGGCAGGTACGCCAACGGCCCTCCTGCTAACTACGCGGATTTCGGCGACTTCGTCTACGCTTTGGCCAGCCGCTACAAAGGCCGCATCCGCGCTTACCAGATATGGAACGAGCCCAACCTGTCCCGGGAGTGGGGGGAGAGGCCGCCTAACCCGGCAGAGTACACCGCCCTGCTGAAAATCGCCTACCAGCGCATCAAGGAGGCCGATCCCAACGCGATGGTCATCTCCGCGGGATTGACCCCCACCAGCCGCTGGGATCACGTGGCCGTTCCCGACGTGGAATTCCTCAGGGGAATGTACGCCGCCGGCGCCAGGCCCTACTTCGATGTCCTGGGGGCTCACGGTGCGGGCTTTAAAGCGCCCCCTGAGATAGATCCAGCGGTGGTGGCTGTGCATCCCGTCTGGGGCAATCCCGGCGATACCAGCCCCGTGGAGCGGAAGCGCGTCTATTGCTTCCGCCGCGTGGAGGACCTGCGTCAGGTGATGGTCGAAAACGGGGACGCCGGCAAGCAAGTGGCTATTCTGGAATTCGGCTGGACTAGCGACCCTCGGCCCGATTCTCCCTACCACTGGCATTCCGTGTCCAATGAGGAGAAGGCCGACTATCTGGTGCGAGCCTATCGGTACGCCAAAGAGCACTGGTCTCCCTGGATCGGGCTGATGAGCTTGATCTACGTAGCCGACCCCGATTGGACGGAAGCAGACGAACAATACTGGTGGTCTATCACCTATCCCAGCTATCCTGAAACCAGGGTCCATCTGGCGTACGAGAAGTTGAAAGCCATGCCCAAGTAGTTGATTTGCGCGTTTCGAAATTGGATGGTATAATAGCGAGGTAATGGGCGAGTAGCTCAGTTGGTCAGAGCGCACGGTTCACATCCGTGAGGTCAGGGGTTCGAGTCCCTTCTCGCCCATTTCTTGTATTGAGCGAGGTCGCAGTATTGGTTAGCCGCGGTTGCACCGAGGGTGTTCCCATCGTCGAAGCGTTCCCGCGGCTTTTCTATTAACCAGCAAGTAAGGCCCTGACTCATGGATCCGCTACCATCACTGCTTAACTTGCTAGACTACAAACTGGAATCGGCTTTGTGGGTGGTCTTTTCCATTGGCCTCTATGCCCTGGGGGCTGACATAGCCTGGCACTATCGCCGGCCGAGGTCCGGCCGCCTGGGCCACCGGGTCGAAACTCTCAAGAGATGGCCCTATCGCCACTGGCTCCTGGAGGCCGTCAGGTTTCTGTACTACATCGGTGTCCCTTACGCTGCTTTGCTGCGTGGAATCGTCCTGCCTCGGCTCATGGGCCTGACGCACGTTGATTGGGTCAAGGGGGTTGGCCTGGGGGCAGCACTGGGCGGAGGTGCTTTCTTGCTCCTGGCCTTGATCTGGTGGTGGTATGCTCGTGCTATCGCTGCCTTGCCTATCTCGGCGAGGCAGCGATGGGGGGAAAGCTCGGGGAATGATTCTACCAATGGGTGGATTCTTCTGCGGGAGGCCATCTACCTGGAGACTCACTGGGCCTTCTACCGCAGCGCTGCCATTCTCTTCCTCGACAGTGATTACGCGGGCATTTTCCTCGGCTTCCTGCTCGTCACCCTGGAGTGGTCAATTAACCCCGCCTGGCGTGCGGATTTGAGCTTGCCGGGGCGATCAGTGAACCGCCTCATGATATGGAGTCTGGCCTTCGTCACGGCCATCGTCTTCCTCATCATCCGCAACCTCTGGTTGCTCGTGCCCATCCACTGGGGCATCGAAGTGGCTTGCCGTCGCTTGTTGGCTGCCCAAGAACAACGGATGGGCAGGATTAACGGATCAAGTGACTTGAACTGAGAAGAATCCGTAAATCCTGCCCATCGGTGTTCTAGCCGATCACCAAGGACAGAATGATCAGCACAGTCAACATTGTTCCGGCCAGGATGGCAATGCGTTTCAGGTCGGAGTACACGTAGCGATATTCCTCAGCGAGCTGTGCCACTTTCTCTTCTGCCAGTGCTTGAGTTTCCTTCGCCACAGTTGGACCTGGCGCGGATACCGGCCGCCTCTGTCTGACTGCAGATACGCTCCTCTTTTTCCCCACCCGTTTCTTGGTGCGACGCGATTTCTTGGCCATATCTCCACCTCCAATTCATCTGGGTTTCTATCTCTTACCCTATTATACTACGCTTTGACCTCAACAACAAATCTCAACCGTCAACTGGAGGGCCGCACCTTGCGCCAGATCATCTCCCCCACCAGCCTGGCCTCTTCCACCCGCAGGAGGGCGATCATCCCCAGGTATGTGACTACCCCCACACCTCCTGCCCCGCCGACGACGGCGAGCTTGCCCACCAGAGTATTAACATCAAGCACTCCCTGTAGTCCGCTGAGGACGAGGTAGGTCACGCCTCCCATCACCAGCGAAGCAGAGAGCGTTTTGCAAGCGAGAGCCATGATCCCGTGTCCACCCAGCCCCCCCAGACGCCGCTGGATAAGGGCGAGCATGGTCAGGGCGTGGATGGTGAGCTGAGTGGAGTTGGCCAGGATCAGCCCGATCATCCCCAGGGGGCGGATCAGGGACAGGGCGACTATCAAATAGACTACCACCCCCAGCACTCCTACCAGGGCCGGGGTCAGGGTATCCTTTCGGGCATAAAAGGCGAAAACCAACGGCAAGTCAATGGCGGCGAAGGTCAAGCCCAGCAGATAATAGCGGAGGGCCATGGCCGTTTGGATGGTGTCACGGGCGCCGAAGTCACCGTGCTGATAGAGGAGGGCCACGATAGGTGTAGCCAGGACGAAAAGGCCAATGGTAGCGGGGATGATGGCTACCAGCACCATCTTGAGGCCGAGGGCCAGGGTGCGCTGGAAATCTGACATTTCACGTTTCACGTTTGACGTTTCACGTTTGACGTCGGATATTGGATATTGGATATTAGATATTGAATTCTGCTCGCTGGATGCCTCTGAGCCGCATTGCGACAGGGTTGGCAGGATGGCCAGGGAGACGGCGGCTGACACCAGGCCGATGGGAAGCTGGATCAGCCGGGTGGCGTATTGCATCCAGGCGATGCTCTCCCCGCCTGTGCGCGAAGCCAGGTTGCGGTCAATGCCGATGCCGATGTTGCTGACCACCAGGCCCAGCACCACTGGCAGGTAGAGGCCAGCGATGCGGCGCAAAGCGGGGTGGGAGAGGTCGAGGGAGAAGGAGAAACGGACATCGCGCAAGTCCGGCAACTGGATGGCCAGTTGTAGCATCGCTCCCAGCAGGATGCCCAATGCCAGGCTGTAGATATTCACTTTATCGGCTAACAGCAAGGCGGCCGTGATAACCCCGGCGTTATAGATGGCGGCGCCGAAAGCAGGGTAGTTGAAGCGCTTCAGAGTGTAGAGCAAGCCGGTGACCATGCCCGACAGGCCGAAGAAGAGCACTGCTGGCAGGATGATCCGAATCATCCTGGTAGTCACCGCCTGGAACTGAGGGTCGAAACCACCGCCCAGGAGCCAGGCCACCTGGGGAGCGAAAAGTTCCAGCAGGATAACGATAAGGCCGAGGATAACGACGGCCAGGCTGACGACGATGCTGAAAATGCGCCAAAGTTCCTGGCGTTTCTCTGACGAAGCATAGTCACTGAAGACCGGCACCAGGGCGGCGCTGAGCAGGCCCCCGATGAGGAGGTCGTAGATCATGGTGGGCACGATGGCCGCCACCTCGAAGGCGCTAACATAAGAGCTGGCCCCAAAGAGGTTGGCCTTGACCGTTTCCCGCACCAGGCCCAGCACCCGGCTGGCCACGTTGCCTAGAGCAAGGATGCCGGCCGCCTTGGCGATACCCTCAGTGGATAGGGGAGCCTCCGCCAATTGACTCGATGTCGTCATTCGTCTTCCCCATAGCGAGCCAGGATGGTCTCGATGACGTCCGTCGTCGAGCGGCTGGGCACGTGGGGCAAGATCTCCACCCGGAGGCCGTATTTGGCGATGACTTCCGCTTCAGGCAGGTCTTCGATGGCCCAGTCTCCACCTTTAGCATAGACCTCAGGCTTCAGCGCCGCCAGCAACCTCTCCGCTGTCCTCTCCTCGAAGATGGTCACGTAGTCAACGCACTGCAGGGCGGCCAACAGTTGCGCCCGTTCCTCCTGGGGCACAATGGGCCGCTTCTCGCCCTTGAGCAGCCGCGTCGAGGCGTCGCTGTTCAGGCCCACGATCAGCACGTCGCCCAGCGCCCTGGCCCGCTGCAGGCAGTCCACGTGGCCCACGTGCAAGACGTCGAAGTGGCCGTTGGTAAGGACGACGGTTTTGCCCTGGACTTTGAGCCACTCTCGGATGGTGAGCAACTCTGCCAAAGAAACGATCTTCCTCAATAGCGACTTCCCTGCTTCCATTTCGCACTCTCAAAACACCAAAAGCGCCAACACCAGGGTGGGTATACCTGTGTTGGCGCATGGCAGGCCCTTTTTACTTCGCACCCACGCTTAAAGAAATAGCTTGATCAGGATAGCGATCTGCAAGCCAATGAGCAAGCTGAACACAGCAAAAACAACCCTCTGCAAGAAAGCGATCCTCTCGCCCTGTTCTGCAAAGAGCGCATGTGTCTCTCCTCGGAGGTTGCTCAAGTTCTTCTCCATGTCGCTTCGGAGCTTCTCCATGTCGCTTCGGAGGTTGCTCATGTTCCGCTCCGTATCTTCTCGGAAGTTGTTCAAGCTCTTGTCAATGTGGTCTACCTTCTCCTCTAGTCGGATGATGGCACCGACAGGAGAGCGCCTGAGCTGTTCTATATCTTCCAAGGCGATCTGGCGAAGCGCTTTCTCTCCTTCCTCAGCCACGATATGGTAGACGAACTCGCGCAACCCCTCTATCTGGTCCGCTCGTAACTTAGTCTGGACTGTAGCTTGGGCCATGTCAATGATCTCCTTATTAGCTTGGTAATACCATTTTAGCACAGATGGCTAGCCGCGTCAAGCTACCAATTCTCGATGGCCCAGGCCAATTCCTCCGGGGTGGCAGTAGCGTTGCCCAGCTTGCGCACCACCAGGCCAGCCGCATAGTTGGCCAGGCGCGCCGCCGAGAGGAGGTCGAGGCCAGCGGCCAGAGCCAGGGTGGCCACGGCGATGACGGTGTCCCCCGCGCCAGTGACGTCGAACACCTCGCTGACGTTGGCGGCAGGGATGGGGGCATAGGGCTGACCCAGGCCCAAAAGGGACATGCCGTCAGCACCGCGGGTGATGAGAATAGCCTGGACCCCAAGCTCGGCCAGCAGTTGCCCTTGAGCCTCTCGAAAGTCGTCTTCGCTGGCGAGAGTCCGCCCCAGCACCGCCTCCGCCTCGCGCTGGTTGCATTTCACCAGGTCGAAGCCAGCGAACTTGTGGAGATTCCCCTGGGAGTCCACGGTGGCCAGCTTCCCGTGCTGGCGGGCCGATTTTAGTGCTGCGGCAACCACCGCTTCGCTGGCCACCCCCGTCCGGTAGTCGGAGACCAGCACGGCGTCAACCTGGGGGACGAGGGCCTCCAGGCGGCCTACGATGGCTTGCTCCACCTCACCGGCCACGGGGCGGCGGGCCAGGTGGTCAATGCGGGCCAACTGTTGGGGGAAGCGCAGGCTTCCCTGGGCCACGATGCGGGTCTTGGTGGTGGTGGGACGGGAGGGGTCGGTCACCACCCCTTCCGTGCCAATTCCCGCTTCCCTGAGCCTGGCCAGGAGCGTTTGCCCCGCCTCGTCGTCTCCGATGACCCCCACCTGGTAGGCCATCCCGCCCAGGGCGACGATGTTATTGGCGGGGTTGGCCGCCCCACCGGACAGGTAGCGCCTCCCCGCGAACTCCAGCACCGGGATGGGTGCTTCTCGCGAGAGCCGGGTGGCCTGCCCTGTGATGTACTCATCGAGGAAGATGTCGCCGATGACTAGCACACGCTTGGCCGCCAGTTGAGGGACCAAACTCAGCAGTCCATCCTTGCTTACCATAGACTTCGTCTCTATGACCATTTGTCGCCGAGAATAGTATATAGAGTGCTAGCCCCACTCCTTCAGCAGCTTTCTCAAGAAATCGCCCGGTGTCATCACATCTAGATCAAGATGGGCATCCAACACCTTCTTGGTCATAAAATGTCTCCGATCCAGTGTTAGGAGGAAAGCAGCTCCGCTCTTCAAAGCTGCCGCCAAAACATGGGCATCTTTCCCACCGACGAGGGGTTTGCAAGCCGCCATTTCTTCAGGTGCAGGGGGTGTTTCAAGGATCGGATCGAGCTCGGCAAGGTCTTGATAGAACCGCAGCAGGGCTTCTACCCCCAGCTTGCGATGGATGTTTCTCTCTGCCTCCAGGAGGACGAGCTTTGTGCAAACGGCCCTGAAATGGCCTCGCTTGCACAGCTCCAGCACAAAAGAAGAGCCGCCCTCGGGCGAGCCCGCTGCGGCGATGAAAACGTTGGCGTCGAGGAAGAGCTTGCTTGTGTTCATGAGCCTCTCTTTCACCCTAAGAGCTGACGAACCTTTGCCAGGGTCTCCAGATCCAGCCTATCCTCCTCTAAAAAACGCTGGATTTCCTCATCCGTGTATTCCCGCAGCAAAGCTTCTCCTTCCGGCATCAACTGCAGTGGAAGGATTTCGATCTTTCCCTCCTTCAGGGTGATCTGGAGGAAGGCATTTGCGTCTATGTTCAGCCTCCGTCGGAACTCCACAGGAATGGTGATCTGCCCTTTGGATAATGGTTTTACAATTTTAGTCAACTCCTTCTCGACCATCGTCGCCTCCATCTCGCTTCTGAGAGTAGGAATTTCCAAAAGTTAGAATAACACACTTTTAATTTCTTGTCAAACGCTCCCGCACCACCAGCCCCACGAATTTCGGCAGGGCCAGCATCCTCCGCCATCTCCACGGCTCGCGATAGAGCCGGTGCAGCCACTCCAGGCCCAGGCGCTGCAACCAGCGGGGAGCCCTCTTTGCCCGGCCAGAGATGAAATTGAAAGCGCCACCCACACCCATCGCTACCGGCACCCCCAGCCGCTCCAGGTTGCGAGCGATCCACTTGTCCTGCTGGGGTGCTCCATAGGCTACGAACAGGATATCCGGCTGCGCTCTCTGAACCAGGTGAACGATCTCGTCCTCCTCCCCAAGGGCTGGCGAACCGGCGTGGGTGCCGACGATCCTCAAGCCCGGATAGGTCTCGCAGAGACGGGCCGCAGTCGCTACGGCCACGCCGGGGGCGGCGCCCAACAGAAACAGGCTGTAGTCCTTCTGGGCAGCCAAAGCCGCTACACGCTGCACGGTGTCTGTTCCCGTCACCCGCTCCTGGAGGGGACGGCCGAGGAACCGCGCCGCCCAGAGGAGGCCAACTCCGTCAGGCAGGGCCAGGGAAGAGGCGTTGAGAATGTTGCGGAACTCGTCGTCGGACTGAGCAGCAACGATGAACTCAGGGTTGACAGTCACCACCTGGTGGGGGGTGCCGCTGACGACAAAACCTTCGATGAGGGAGAGGGCCTGGTCGTAATTGACGTTGTCTACCCGCACGCCTAGCACCATTTGCGGTGTTATGGCTTTCATGCAGGTCATGGCCTCACATCCCTCCCGTCTGCCCACCGAGAAGCCGGTGGAGGAGCAGGGGCTGCAGGACAAGTCCACGCGCCCGATGGGTGAGGAACCAACCCCTTAACACCAAAAGAGGGTAAATTAGTGAAATTCGTGGCAAACACTCTCCAGCACGTCCAGCGTCTCGCGGGCGCATGTCTCCCACGAGAATTTCCTCGCCTGCTCGAAGCCGCGCCTTATCAACTCGGCCCGCAGCTCCTCGTCGCCGAGCACGCGCTCCATGGCCACTGCCAGCCCTTCCACGTCCAGGGGATCAACCAGGACGGCCGCGTCTCCCGCCACCTCAGGAAGCGAGGAGGTGTTCGAGCAGACGACGGGGATTCCGCAGGCCATGGCCTCCAGGACCGGCAGCCCAAAGCCCTCGTAAAGGGAAGGGAAAACGAATAGACGAGCGCCGGACATGAGGGCAGGGAGGTTCCCCTCAGGCACATAATCTGTGAAAACCACTTTTCCTTCCAGCCCCAGCTCCTCAACCAGCCGGAAGATCTCCTGATAGAGCCATCCCTTCTTCCCCGCGATCACGAGACGCAAGTTTGCAAGTTTGCAGGTTTGCAGGTTTGCATCCACTTGCCCACTTGCATGCTTGCCCACTTGCATATTTGCAAATGCCTCGATCAGTCGAACCAGGTTCTTGCGCGGTTGCAGGGTTCCTACGAACAGGATGTAGTCGCCAGCGATGTGGTATCTGGCTTTGACGGCCTCGATGGCTTCCTCGTCTCTCACTGGCCGGAAGGTGGCCTCGTCGTAACCGGGGTAGACGACGGTGATCTTGTCGGGCTCGCTGCCGTAGCGCTCGACGAGGTCGCGCCTGGTGGCCGAGGAGTCGGCGATGAGGTGGGTGGCGGCGTGCGCGTTGTAGCGGGTGGAGAGGTCCAGGTAAAAGCGATCCAGGGGGCGGTGAGCTTCTGGATAGTACAGGTAGCCCAGATCGTGGATGGTGACCACGCTGCAACGGGGGTGAACGATGGGCAGGACGTGGGCGGGGACGAAGAGCAGGTCTGGCGGGCGGCGGGCCATCTCCCAGGAGAGGCGCAGGTGGGTCCACAGGCGGGGGAAGGGCACGATGCGCAGGTCGCAAGGTCGCAAGGTCGCCGCCCCCCCTTCCTCCCCCCCAACTTTGGGGGGGAAAGAGGGGGGGCGATTGAAGTAGAGGCGGTAGCGGTGATCGCTTGGTAAAGCCAGGAGGTGGCGGATCAGGTTGAGGGAGTAGCTTTCTGTGCCTGTTGGCTCCTGGGCCACGCTACGGCTGGCGTCAATGCCGATGAGCATCGCACTTTCCCTCTAGCTTGGCCACCTTGTCCAGCCGGCGGCGATAGCGCTCCAGGCCGGAGAACTCGGCAACCAGCCAGACCCGCACGATCTCCAGGGCCAGTTCCCTGCCGATGATCCGCTCCCCCAGGCAGAGGACGTTGACGTCGTCGTGCTCTACGCCCTGGCGGGCGGAGAGGGTGTCGTGGCACACGGCGGCTCGAATACCAGGCACTTTGTTGGCCGTGATGCACGCACCGATGCCGTTGCCGCAGACCAGGATGCCCCGCTCGAAGTCACCCTGGGCCACCGCTTCGGCCACGGCCCGGGCGAAGTCGGGATAGTCAGAGAGCTCAGCGTTGTACGCTCCGAAGTCGTGAACTTCATGACCAAGCTCCCTGAGTAGCCCGGCTACGGCCTCTTTGAGATGAAAACCAGCGTGATCGGCACCGATAGCAATACGCATTTTGCATCACAGAAGATATTCGCGCCAGGGAAACGGCGGAGTCAGGTTGACGAACTTCCACCACGCGAACTCGATAGGCGGAAAAAGCACCCTGGTCAGGATGCCCGTCTGGGCGAATCTTTCCAGCACAATCAGGAGCAGGATCAGCACCAGGCCATAGCGCTCGTAGCGGGCCAGGATGTTAAACCAGCGGTCGGGCAAAAGCACAGACAAGAGCCTCGACCCGTCCAGCGGCGTGAGAGGTATCAGGTTGAAGATGGCCAGGGCGAGGTTCAGCCAGACCACCCAGGAGACCAGTTCGCCGTAGGAGACGATAAAGCCCAAGATTCTCCGCGGCATGAAGGGGATGAGATGCAACCTGAGAGGTAGAGCCAGGATGGCCGCGCTCACGAAGTTAGCAATGGGGCCTCCCAGGGCCACCAAAGCCATGCCGATTTTGGGCCCCGGCCGCAGCCTGGTGGCATCCACGTGAACGGGCTTCCCCCAGCCCAGGCCCAGAAAGAGGAGGGAGAGCGTGCCCAGGGGGTGGAGGTGGGCGAAGGGGTTGAGGGAAAGCCGTCCTGCGTTTTTGGCGGTGGGATCGCCCAAAGCATTGGCCACCCAGGCATGGCTACATTCGTGGACGCTGATAGCCACCAGCACCCCGGTCAGCAGATAAACGACTATCGCGATATCTAATCCGGCAAATAGCATATTCCGATTCCTTTCAGCGCTTTCCTTATTGGTTTACAAACTAACTCCGTCGTGGGGACGTCCCGAACAAGTTCGGGACTCCGTCGGTGGCTCTGATCTCTTCCCCAGTGATAGCTCCGACACGCAGAATGGTCGGTGGGTCGGTGGTCAAATCCAGCACGGTGGAAGGGACACCACCGGGGCACCGTCCGCCGTCGAGGATGAGCTCGATGCGCCCTCCAAGCTCGGCTTCCACCTCCTGGGCGGTGACGGGACTGGGGCGACCGCTCAAATTGGCGCTGGTGGCGGCCAGGGGAGCGCCCAGAGCGGCGATCAGAGCTTGAGGCGCCGGGTGGTCGGGCACCCGCACGGCCACAGTGGGTCCGCCAGCGCTGACCACGTCGGGGACGCTGGCTTTCCTGGGCAGGACCAGGGTCAGGCCACCGGGCCAAAACCGCTCGGCCAGGAGCCAGGCGGTCTCTGTGATTCTCTCGGCTACGAGGGCGAGATCCTCAGCTCGGGCCAGGAGGATGGGTATCGCTTTGTCCCGCGGACGGATCTTGGCGGTGTAGATTCGCTCCACGGCGTCGGGTTGGAAGGCATGGGCCCCAACGCCGTAGACCGTGTCCGTGGGGAAGGCGACCAGGCCGCCCTCGGCCAGAATCCGGGCGGCCACGGCAATGGCATCCCCGTTAGCAGGCAGCACCTTTGTCTGGATTCTCAGAACCAAACGACCTCCATGTCCGCTCCTCTGCTCCTCTGCTCCCCTGCTCCCTTGACCATCACTATCCTATCCAGCCCAGCGTAATCCTGGGCGATTTCGACCCTCGCTGCCGGAAAGTGATGTCTGGCCAGAGCGACCACCGCCGGTCCCTGTGTCGCCCCGATCTCCAACAGGACAACTCCCCCAGGTTTGAGGTATCTGCCCGCCTGGGCCAACAACCTACGAATGTGGTCGAGCCCGTCGCGGCCGCCGTTCAGAGCCTCTCTCGGCTCGTAGCGGCTAATCTCTGGCGGCAGTTGGGCCCACTCGGCTTGGCTGACGTAGGGCAGGTTGGCGACGATGAGATCAACGGGCTCCGGCAGCGGTTCCAGCAGGTGGCCATGCAGCAGGCGAACGCGATCTTCCACGCCGTGGCGGCGGCAGTTGCAAACCGCTACCTCCAGGGCTGCGGGGGAGGCGTCGGTGGCATAGACCAGGGCTTGCGGCAGGTGGACGGCCAGGCTGACAGCGATGGCTCCGCAGCCTGTCCCCACGTCAGCGATGAGGCGCAGGCTTCGGGCCTGAGCCATCTCGACGCTTAGCTCCACCAGCAATTCCGTCTCCGGCCGGGGGATCAGCACCCGGTTATCAACAAAGAAATCGAGCCCGTAAAACTCCTTCTGGCCGACGATGTAGGCCACGGGCTCATGTCGTGCGCGTCGCTCGATCAATTGGAGGTAGAAAGCCAACGCGGCGGAGCTTAGTTGGCTTTGGGGATGGGCGTGGAGTTGAGTGATGGTCATCCCCAAGGCATGGGCCAGCAGAATCTCGGCGTCAAGGCGGGGGCTGTCGAGAGCGCTTTGGGTTAGGTTCTGCTCTCCCCAGTGAAGGGCGTTTTGTAAAGTTGCCTCACCCTTCACCTTGAGTTTAACCCCGCTCTCCTCAACTTCTCCGCCTGGTCCGTTGTAGCCAGCTCCTCAATGAACTCATCGAGGTCACCGTCCAGAATCTCCTCCAGGCGATGGCTGGTGAGGCCGATGCGGTGGTCGGTCACGCGGTTCTGGGGGAAGTTGTAGGTGCGAATCTTCTCCGCTCGCTCCCCCGTGCCCACCTGGGAGCGCCGTCTCTCGTCCAATTGCTCGTGCTGCTTCTGTTCCTCCTGTTCGTACAGCCTGGCTCGCAGGATGGCCAGGGCCCGCGCCCGGTTCTGGAATTGGGAGCGCTGGCTCTGGCAGGTGGCGACCGTCCCCGTGGGCAGGTGGGTGATGCGCACGGCGGTGGCGCTCTTCTGCATGTGCTGACCGCCCGGCCCGGAGGATCCGTAGACGTCTATCCGCAGATCATCGGGATCAATTTTTACCTCTACCTCGTCCACCTCGGGCAGGACGGCCACGGTGGCGGTGGAGGTGTGGATGCGGCCGCTGGATTCGGTGATGGGCACCCGCTGCACGCGATGGACGCCGCTCTCGTATTTCAGCCGGGAGTAGGGACCCTTGACGGCGAAGATGATCTCTTTGAAGCCCCCTATGCCGGTCTCGTTAAAGCTAAGAAGTTCGGTGGACCAGCCGTGGTTCTCGGCATATCGGCTGTACATGCGGTAGAGATCGGCGGCGAACAGGCCCGCCTCGTCGCCTCCCGCCCCGGCTCTGATTTCCATGATCACGTTTCGCTCGTCCCTGGGATCCTTCGGCGAGAGCATCATCTTCAGCTCATCCAGAAGGGCCTCCCTTTGCCCTTCGAGCCTTTCGATCTCCTCCTGGACCAGGTTCAGCATCTCCTCACTTTCCTCGCCCTTCAGCAAGGTTCTGGTCTTGTTCAGCTCGCTTTCGTTGGCCTGGTACTGGCGATACTTCTGGACCAGGTCGGCGATCTCGGCCTGTTCCTGAGCATACTCTCTCACCAGATCAGGATTGGTGGCCACCTCAGGATCAGCCATAAGGGTATTCAATTCTTCATAGCGCTGGACGACAAGCTCCAGTTTTTCTAGCATGTTCCGCTTCTATCAAAATAAGCTCAATTGCTCTGCTTGCTCCAGAGGCCTGGTCTCACCCAACTGTTCCGCTTCCTTCAGGATGTGGGGGATGTTGAGCATATCTTCCTCCACGGCCGAGCGCCACTTGGGTTGATGCAGGGCGGCGGCGGGATGGAACATGGGATAGTAGATACGATTGCCGATGCGCTTAGGCTGGCCGTGGATGCGAGTGATCGAGGCATTGGGAAAGTAGCGGGCCATCGAAAAGCGTCCCAGGGTGACGATCAACTTCGGTTGGATCAACTCGATCTGTTGGTCAAGATAAGGCCTGCAGGCCTCGATCTCATCGGGCAGGGGGGCACGGTTGCCGGGTGGCCGGCACTTAATGACGTTAGCGATGTAGACGTCCTCTCGCTTGAGGCCGATGCTGGCCAGAAGCTCATCCAGGAACTGTCCCGCTGCCCCCACAAATGGCCGACCCTGCCGATCTTCATGGAAGCCAGGAGCCTCGCCAATGAACATGATTTCTGCCTTCTCAGACCCATCGCCGGGCACTGTCTGGGTGCGACCTTTGGCCAGTTCGCAGCGTTGACAGACGGCTATCTCCTCGTAGAGCTCGGTTAGTTCTGACACCTAGCTTACCTCCCGTTTGTCATTGGTGGAAGCCCCGCCCGCTCTCCTGGTAGAATTATACCGCATCTAAAGCATTTTGTCCAAACTCTGAATCAGCCTCTCCCTCAGCGCGCGCTTGAGGGCCTGAAAGCGGCTCTGAAAGGTGGCCGAGGTCAGGCGCTCGGTGGACATGATCAGGGCGTCCTCATCGTTGTCGCGATAATAGCGCCGCCGCGACCCTGCCTGCTGAAAGCCGTACTTGTGGTACAGATTCTGGGCTACGACGTTGGAAGCGCGCACCTCTAAAGTGGCCATCTCGGCTTCGAGCTCTATAGCTCGATCGAGCATGGCTGCCAGTAACAACTCACCGATGCCTTTTCGCCGCCAGGTGGGTTGCACAGCTATAGTGCTGATGTGGGCCTCGCCGGCCATCAGCCAGAAGCCGCCATACCCCAGGATAGGCAGTCGTTTCCCTACTCCGAGAGAGCGACGGACTCTGGTCAGCGGGCCTGGCCCTGGCCTCTCCACCTGGCGCTGGCGAACCACGAAGTAGTGGGAGAGGTCATTCTCCAGAAGCTCGTGACGATAAGCGCGGGCTGACCAGGGTGAGAGGAAAGACACCTGCTCGATCTCCATCACCTCTTTGATATCTCGCAGCCACATGGGTTCGACGATATAAGGCAGACCTGTGCAGTCCATGCTTCTCATTTGGGTGTATCCAAATTCAGTTGCAGGGGCGATCCCTTCGCGTTGCTCAGGGCAGGCCCCTTGCGGTCGCCCTGGGCGGGTGCAAGACCCGCCCCTACGACCCACATTTTGAATGCACCCTTCATTTTATCGCAGGGTGGCGAAGGTAGATCGGGGCCAGCGTGGCCGGATCGTCCACCTCGCCTCTTTCCAGGCGTTGCCAGCCCAGCTCTGCCAGGTAGCCCGCCCGGCGCAGGGAGCAGGCCGGCGAGGCCACCGTGGCCTTGTCGCCCAACCGCTTTCGCAAGAGGGCAGCGGCCTGAGCGTCTATCTCGCCGCAGAAAAAGGTGCGGGTTTCGATTTCAGCGCACAGGTCCTCCCACGATGTCAGGCGATAGTCACCTTGCTGCCGCCACTGCCCCTGCCGGCGCCGATAAAAGGCGGCGGAAACCTGCCCCCGACCGGCCCGCAGCACGGCGCACACGGGGCCTCGCTTGCGTCCCTGGGCGTAGACCAGGGCCTCCAACGTCGGTATCCCTACGAGCGGGATGGCCAGGGTCAGGGCCAGGCCCTTGGCCACGCTCAGTCCAATGCGCAGCCCGGTGAAGGAGCCAGGGCCCAAAGCCACGGCTATGCCCCTTAACTCGGAGGGCGAGACCTTTTGTCGCTCTAGCATGCGCACCAGACCGGGCATGAGCTCCACGGTGTGGCCGTTGGCCGAGCGCCACGTCTCTTCGGCCAGCACCCGCTCTCCGTCGTACAGCGCCAGACTGGGCATTTGCGAAGCGGTATCAATAGCTAGAAGCAAGCAACCTCTCCTTAACTAAATCCCAAAAGCCATTCGCTTGAATTCCCGCAGCAGTTGTTCGTAGCGCTTTCCCAGCGCTTTCATCAGCAGGCCGCGCTTGGTCTCGACGATGTAGCGGAGCTCGATCCACAGGTGCTCGGCAGGTAGAGCCTGTAGCGCTCGGTCGGCCCACTCGACGACGCAGGCTCCTTCGCCGTAGAAGTATTCTTCCAGACCCAGAGACAGGGTCTCCTTAGCTTCCTCTATGCGATACAGGTCTATGTGGTAGAACGGCAGCCTGGCTTGCTCTGGCCTGTACTCGTTGATCAAAGTGAAGCTGGGACTGGTGATCGGCCCTTCGATTCCCAGGCCCTGTCCGATACCCTGAGCCAGGCAGGTTTTCCCCGCGCCTAACTCGCCCGCCAGGCAGATCACATCGCCACTTTGCAAGAGCTCTCCCAACCTGGCACCAAGTCGCCGCGTCTGAGCCTCGCTGTGGCTGATGAAGTCCAAGCTGTGTTCATCCAGTATAGGAACCACCTCTGTACACCCCGCTACCTGAAATCGCCCTAATTGTACAACTTTTGTCGTTTCTCGACAAGTGGCCCCCTCCCTCTCCAGCCCCCACCCCGGCCCTCCCCCAACTTTGGGGGAGGGAGCATGGGAGAAGGAGGGGGCTGGGGGTGGGTGAGGGCGGCTAGCGAAAAAGCGAAAAATGTGGTATCATTAGCTGAGATTAAATAAAGGGAGGGCTCTCAATGAGGAACATCTGCGTCATCGGCATTGGCTACGTCGGGTTGGTCACCGGAGCCTGCCTGGCCGATCTGGGCAATCGCGTGGTCTGTCTCAACCGTGATGAATCGAAGTGCGATAACCTCAAGAAGGGCATCATGCCCATCTATGAGCCTGGGCTGGAGGAGGTCGTGCGGCGCAACTATGCCGCCGGGCGCCTGGATTTCACCACCTCTTATGACCAGGCTCTGGAAGATGCCGGGTTCGTGTTCATCGCCGTGGGCACTCCTTCCGGTGCTGAGGGCGAGGCCGATCTGGTCCACGTCAACCAGGCGTCAGAGGGCCTGGCCAGGCGCCTGCGCCAATCCACCATCATCGTCAACAAGAGCACAGTGCCCATCGGCACCGGCGATTGGGTGGCGGACATCGTCAGGGAGAACATACCCGACGACGATATCGAGTTTTCGGTGGTCTCCAATCCGGAGTTCCTGCGGGAGGGCTCGGCCGTCTACGATTTTATGAACCCCGACCGCATCGTCCTGGGCTCGACGAATCCGGCGGCGGCCCATCGGGTGGCCGAATTATACTACCCCCTGCAGGCGCCAATCATCATCACCGACCTGCGCACGGCGGAGATGATCAAGTACGCCTCCAATGCGTTCCTGGCTACCAAGATCTCGTTCATCAACGAGATCGCCAACATCTGCGAGGCGCTGGGGGCGGACGTGACGGAGGTGGCCCGCGGCATGGGCATGGATCAGCGCATCGGGCCGCAGTTCCTGGGGGCAGGAGTGGGCTGGGGAGGCTCGTGTTTCCCCAAGGACGTGAAGGCCCTGGCGCACATGGCCGCCACGCACGGAGCGCATCCCCAGTTGTTGCGGGCGGTGATGGAGATCAACTACGACCAGCGCAAACGGGTGATCCAGAAGCTGCGGGACATCCTGGGCGGCTTCCGGGGGAAGACGGTGGGCATCCTGGGCCTGGCCTTCAAGCCCAACACCGACGACATGCGGGACGCGCCTTCGATCGAGATCATCCACATGCTCCAGCACGAGGGGGCGCAGGTCAAGGCTTACGATCCACAGGCCATGGAGACGGCCAGGCGGATACTGACCAACATCGTCTATTGCGAGAATGCGTACGCCGTAGCGGAGGGTGCGGATGCTCTGATCCTGGTGACTGAGTGGAACGAGTTCAAGCAATTGGACATGATGCGGATCAGGGAAACGATGCGCCAGCCGATCATCCTGGATGGCCGCAACGTCTACGATCCCAGGAGGATGAAAGAGATGGGCTTCATCCACCGTGGCATGGGGCGCGGTTACAATGAGGTGGCATGATAAAAACTGATTCGCCGGGTCTTTTCTCTGTTGGGGTGGACATCATCGAGATCGAGCGTATCGAGGCTGCCTTGCGGCGGCACGGCGAGCGTTTCCTCCAGCGAGTGTACACCCCAGCGGAGCAGGCTTATTGCCGAGGGCGGGTGCCGGAGCTGGCGGTCCGCTTCGCCGCCAAAGAAGCGGTCTCCAAGGCCCTGGGCACGGGGATGCGGGGCATCGCCTGGCAGGAGATGGAGATCCTCGGCGATGAGCGAGGCAAACCACTGGTGCGTTTGCACGGGCGGGCCAGGGCGCGGGCCGAGGAGTTGGGCCTGTCCGAGTTCGCGGTCAGCCTTTCCCATTCGCGGGATTATGCAGTGGCTTTTGTGATGGCAGCCAGGAAAGGGGACGTTTGAAGATATGGAACGATTTGAGGAACTGCGGGAAAAGATTTTGCCTGTGCTGTTGCCCTGTGGGGTCACGCGGATAGCCCTGTTTGGATCAGTGGTCAGAGGGGAAGAGAGGCCAGAAAGCGATATTGATATTCTGGTAACACTGAAACCCCGGCCCGAAAGGCCTCCACTGGGGCTTTTTAAATGGATTGCACTAGAGGAGGAGCTAAGCGAGAAACTGGATCGCAAGGTAGATCTTATAAGTGAAGGCGGCCTTAGCCCCTATATACATCCTTATGTGGATAGAGAGAAGGTGATCTTGTATGAAGAATGACGCTGTTTACCTGCATCATATTCATGCTTACTTCCGGGTTGACCTTTTCATTGTATGGGACACAGCTCAGTCCGATCTCCCGCACTTGAAGCATCAAATTGAGCAACTTCTTGAGGAGATGGGTGAAAACGATTGTAAAGTATAACAGCCAATCAACTGTCCATGGTACGCGATCAGCAGTTGCTGTTGAGCGGTCATCAACCGACTTTAACTAACGGGAGGCATACAAGAGATGGGAAAGAAGGGACGAGTTTTCTCAGGCGCGCGGCCCACCGGCCGGCAGCATCTGGGCAATTACCTCGGCGCTATCCGAAATTACGTGGCTCTGCAGGATGACTACGACTGTGTTTATTGCGTAGTTGATCTGCACGCCCTGACTACTCTAGCGGATACCGAGTACCTCAGGGAACACACCTACGAGATGGTGCTGGACTGGCTGGCAGCGGGGATGGATCCAGGGCCCACGATCATTTTCGTCCAGTCCCACGTGCCCCAGGTGACGGAGCTGCACACCATCCTCTCCATGGTCACGCCTATGGGCTGGCTGGCCAGGCTGCCCACCTTCAAGGAGAAGGTCCGCCAGCAGCCCGACAACGTAAACTATGGACTGCTGGGCTACCCGGTGCTGATGGCTGCCGACATCACCCTCTACCAGGCCGACGTAGTGCCCGTGGGCGAGGACCAGGGGCCTCACCTGGAGTTCACCCGTGAGATCGTGCGCCGCTTCAATCACCACTTCGGGGATACGCTCGTCGAGCCTGAGATGAAACTGACCGACGTCCCTCGCGTGCTGGGCACCGACGGGGTCAACAAGATGAGCAAGTCGCTGAACAACCACATCGAGCTGGCCACCTCGCCGGAGGAGATCCTGGAGCGGGTGATGACCATGGTCACCGACCCGGCTCGTCAATACCGCACCGACCCCGGCCATCCCGAGATCTGCAACGTGTTCCACCTGCACCAGCATTTCTCGCCCGATGCCGAAGCCATCGTTCAGATCGAGGCCGACTGTCGCAGCGCGGCCATCGGCTGTGTGGAGCACAAGCAGTGGTTCGCCCGCGACCTGGCCGACTACTTCGCCCCCTTCCGCGCCCGTCGGGCCGAGCTGGCCGCCGATCCCGACCACGTGTGGGAGGTTTTGGCCGACGGCGCGGTCCGTGCCCGTGTCATCGCCGCCCAGACCCTGGCCGAGGTGAAGGAGAAAGTGGGTTTGCCATAGATGAAGCGATGGAGCAACTGCCTGACCGTGCTGGGCATCTGGGTGCTGGCCTCGCTGTTGGCCATCGCCTACATCGGCAGCCACCCCTATCTTGGATTGGCGATTGCCGTTCTGGGCGGGATCGCCTTTGGGGTGGCCGCTTTTCTGACCTACGAGGCGGAGCAGCGTGAGAAAAAGAACACGGATCGGCAGGATTAGCGGATCACTCTTGGTTGTTATCACCGTAGTCGTCGGCCTCGGATTGGGTGCTGGCTGTGTTATCCTGACCGCTTGCCAGAGTAGAGGCCCCGAGTCCCAGGTCCTTGTGGAGTGGACGACCGAGAGCGAGGTGGAGACAGCCGGCTTTAACTTATATCGCAGCGAGAGCCCCGCTGGTCCCTACGTGAAAGTGAACCCTGTCCTCATCCCCGGCGCATCCGACCCCCTGCTGGGCGGCCGATACGTCTACACCGACACCAACGTCGTGGCTGGCCGAACGTACTACTACAAGCTGGAGGACGTAGAGCTGGACGGCGCCACCACCCTGCACGGCCCGATCGAGGTGGTGGCAGAGGCGGCTCATCCCTCTATTTTCTCGAGCCTCGCGGCCTGGTGGCCCCTGGCCGTGCTGGTCGCTGTCCTGGTTCTGGGAGGTGTAGTTGTATCACGTTGGCGTGGTCAGAGAGGATGATAGTTTGCGGACAGGTTTGGTTTGACAATTCAGCACTTCGTGGGGTATAATATGTTTCAGCCCATCCCAAACCCGGCCATGTTCGACCCTGAGATCCTCGTTCCTCATGCGTCAAGCATTGCCCTGAGCTAAAGCTCTGGGCTAAAAGAGCAAAGCCCTACGGGCTAAAATCAGCCCCGAAGGGCTTCGTTCTCTCAGCGCGGGGACTTCAGCCCCGCGCAGCCTGGAAAAGTTAGTGCCATTTTCAGGAATGATGTAGTTTGGGCGTGGGTAGCCTTTTTGAAGCGAATACGGGTACACCGACACCAATGTGGTTGCTAGCCACCTAACTATTACAAGTGTGTTTGGTGGGGCTGTGGCCAGGAGGTTGGTGAGGCGGTAGAACGGACGGAATGCCCCAGTTTGCCGACACGTGGCTACAATCAAAATGGCGTCCTGTGGTCAGCAAAGTAGGAAGAGAAAGTAAAATGCAAACCTATCGGATAGAAACCATTGTCTCGCAGAATCGCGTACTCACCATTCGCGGTGTGCCTTTCCGCCCTGGCGAAAAGGTAGAAGTTGTCATTTTCAGCTATCCCCGTAACCGGGAGAGAGCAAAACGCTATCCTCTACGCGGCAAACCGATTCGCTACATTGCTCCGTTTGACAGCGTTGCTGAAAACGACTGGAACGTGTTGCGATGATTGATCTTGACACCCACATCTGGGTTTGGTGGGTGCATGGAGACGAACAGCGCTATCGCGAATCACCAGCCGCTCGTCATCCAGAATAAGGAGTTGTTCTTGTGCCAGAAATTAGCAGGTTTCTCGGAATCGTGATTGCAATATACTACAAAGAGGAACACCCAGTACCACACTTTCATGCCATCTATAGTGGTCAGAGGGCAAGTTTCTCCATCTCGGACCTGCGGCTCATTGAGGGGCGTCTGCCGAAACGTGTCGTCTCGTTGGTGCTTGAGTGGGCTTTTGAGCACCGTGACGAACTGATGGAGAATTGGGAACTTGCGCGGGCAAGAAAGCCCCTCAAATGGATAGAACCATTGGAATAGGAGGTTGCTTATGCATGTCGTGAGAGACGTCACCTATGTATCTGACTACAAACTGTTGTTGTCGTTCGATGACGGCAGCATACGATTGGTTGACTTGGCTGAGGAATTGGACGGCGAAATCTTCGAGCCGCTGAAAGACATTGACTACTTCAAGAAAGTTCGCGTGAACCCAGACCTGGATACAATTGTCTGGGAAAACGGCGCCGATATGTGCCCTGACTTTTTGTACAAAGTAGGCGTGGAAGTCACACAGCGCACATTAGCGGCATAGACTTCGCAATCAAAATGAGCGGTCCAACCCAACCCTGACTACACCCTGACCCTGACATTTACCAACGGTGAAGTCAGGCGGTTTGACGTAAAACCCTATTTGAGCATCGGCATATTTCGAGAGTTGCGAGATTTGAGCGTATTCAATACATCACTGAAAAACTGGCTGTCAAACATCATGTTACCCAGGACGAGGCCGAAGAGGTGTTCTTCAACACTGCTTTGATCTTGAGTGCACGAGACATGGATGAAAAGGAGCGGAGACGTTATGAACACAAGTGAAGTGACACGAGTTACCAGCATCTCAAAAGCACAGACGCTGGAAGAGATTGCTGAGTTTTGGGATACGCACAGCCTGGCCGATTATTGGGACCAGACGCGAGAGGTAGAGTTCGAGGTGAGGGCCAAACGCCGACGGCGTGTCACCCTTTACCCAGACGTCTACGCACGGATTGTAGCCGAAGCCCGTGAATATGGCCTTTTGCCTGAGACATTGGTTAACATCTGGCTGGCTGAACGATTGCAGTTTCAGGAGACAGGATAAGCGGGGGTCAGCACGAATCGCAAGCATATGCCTTCCGACCACCCGCTGAGAACAGCTTTGGACAGGACTAGCATCTAGCAGGGTCGCTGCGGCGATATGAAGATAAAGCCGATTCCTACATTCACCTCTGAAGAAGAGGAGCGAGAATTCTGGTCAGACCACGACGCCACAGATTTCATTGACTTCTCTGAAGCCAAGCAAGCACTTATGCCTAATCTCAGACCCACTCTGAAAGAGGAAATTGACAAAATCGTAGTAGCACAAGCCAACGATGATTCGGCGTGGGAAAAGCCCATTCACGTACGTCGAAAGAAGTCGGCTTCCCTGTCTATTCCCGCTGAACTGGCTGCACGTGCCGCGTTCCTCGCTCGCTTGCATCGGCATACGAGCACTGAGCAATGGCTCACATCCATCATTCAAGAGCGAGTTGAACTAGAGGAGGCGGCTTTTGCCAGGGTGAAACGTGAGTTGACAACATAGAACGGCGGATAACCCGAGCATTTGGCGACATCCGTTGCCCTTTGGGCCTTGGGTATCAACTCGGCGCATGAAGGAGTTTGACACTCAAGCCAAGCACATGGAAGCGATCATGCGAACTGAGCCGAAAACAGCTATCAACTGATGATGGAAGAGGCCGAAGTGCGAACTGATCCGAAAACAGTTCGGGCGCAAATGAGCGATACAGGGGTGAGATCTTATGCAAGCAGTGGCAATTCCTAAAATCACCGAACGTTTGCAGAAACTACCAGCCGACAAACTTATCGTCGTGTACGACTTTGTTTCCTTTTTACTCGAGCGAGAAACTGCACAGACATCTCCGGAGAGGTTTTCCGAGGCCTTTCAGACCATGCTGGCATCTGAGGCTGTTCTCCGACGCGACTGGGATCGCCCGGAAGAGGATGAGGCGTGGGCAAATTTGTGAAAGGTGACGTTGTCGTCGCTCCGTTCCCTTTTTCGGATTTGAGTGCGGCTAAGAGACGGCCAGCATTAGTCATTGCTGCGCTTACCGGCGATGACGTGATCTTGTGCCAGATTACCAGTAAATCTGTGGCGGATAGCTACGCTATTCCTATCACAAGTACAGACTTCGCCAGTGGCAGCTTGCCCCAAGACAGCAATGTTCGCCCGAACCGCCTCTTTACGGCTGACGCAAACATCGTCTTGTACCGTGCAGGCATACTGACCTTGAGCAAAGTACAAGAGGTTGTGACGAAGATCATCCAGATCGTAAGCGCGTGACAGTGTTCTACGGAATCATACTTTATCCGCAGTTATGCGTAACATCTGGGCTACTGCAAGGCACTGGTAAGATTGGTAAGATGTTGTAGTATTTCATAAACTCGTGCTCCCCCAGGGTATTTCACAAAGTCGTGCCTCCTGGGACTCGATTG
>Ga0194110_10001021_pt1 | contig 36254 bp, 17 predicted proteins | sample TA2Kig1200mmetaG_FD_146192 | JGI IMG/M metagenome (GOLD analysis project Ga0194110, IMG submission 146192) | Freshwater microbial communities from Lake Tanganyika, Tanzania - TA2015032 Kigoma Deep Cast 1200m | ecosystem: Environmental > Aquatic > Freshwater > Lake | place: Tanzania: Lake...
CTCCGGCGTTGTCTGGCCGAAATCTCCTGGCGAAAATACCGCCCCCGGCCTGGTCGCAAGTTCCCGCGTAAATCCAACAGCCGCCACGGCAAATGGGCCAACAGGTGGGCTTAAGTCAACGGCATTGCTCTTAGGGGGACTGTCATTAAACAATACCAACTTACCCTGACATCGGGGCAAAACCGCATTATGGCCTATGCCACTGACGGAAAAAATAAGGGCATTGGTAACATAGATGGAGTGAGGGTGTATTGTCATGCTCCAGCCAAATATCCTGATTTGTATATCCTATCCATCGGAATTGACTACAGTTACAAAGGATTGACTAAATTAGGATTATCCTGTAAAGACGCCCAAGATATAGCAGCCTTACTCAAAAAGCAGGCCACCCTGCTATATGGCAAGGTAGATAGTAAGCTTCTCTTAGACAAACATGCCACGAAAACTGTCATCATGGATGCTATGCGACAAATAGGAAAAAAGATTATGCCTGAGGATGTTTTTCTCCTGTTTCTTTCTGGGAATGGTACATATAATTATAGTGATGGTAGCTATTATTTCATACCATTTATAGAGCAGAGCAATGAGCAGATAACAGAAAAACAAATGTTGTCTGCATCCGACCTGTATAACTTATTAAAAAATATTAAAGCCATGCGACAAATACTTATTGTTGATTCCAGCTATTCCGGAAGGTTATGCCTGATGGAGCCTAAATTATATGATGGGCGCTTATCCACCCCCTCCAATACCACTGGGATTCACGTCCTAACTTCGGGAGAAGGGCAGAGCGTGGAAATTTCTCATGGAGAGATAAGGAACGGTCTATTCACCCATTTTGTAGTGAAGGGCTTGCAAGGGGAGGCAGATGTCGCAAGACAAGGTGTGGTCAGAGTAAGGGATTTGGGTCCATACCTTGAGAAGATGCTCCAACAAGCCATCGAGAAAAAGGATATACTTTCCAAAGGTCCTCAAATACTTCTAATGGGTCAAGATGTAGAGCTTACAACTGCTACTCCCCCCTTAACCAGATAAGGAGCATAATAAGCCGATTTCTTTAATGAGAATCTTATTACTATCAAAAAACATGTGATGTTGGGAGCGAGAAGGGTGGTTAATAACCTCTGGGAGGTGGCCGACGCCCCCGCGGTGGAATACATGGTGACCTTCTACACCCACCTCAAGGCCGGCAAACCCCGGGCTGAAGCCCTGCGCCTGGCCCGGCAACAATTGAAGTCAAAATACCCCAACCCCTACTTCTGGGCGGCCTTCATCCTGCACGGGGAGGGGTGAGCCATAAGACCCGACCGACTGCCTGGGCCAGGAGGCGCAATCCAAAGCCATCCTTAAAAAATCTGGAACTTTTATATCTTCCCGCCGTCTTCAACTCAGAGGGTGATTTCAGCATGACTGTTTGACTTAGGCACCAAACCACCAAGGAGGAGAGACATGAGGCGCCTGAACAGTTTCGGATTCTGGTTGTGGTTTCCCCTGCTGCTCCTGGGGATTCTGACCTGGGGAGCGGCCACGGCGCAGGGCCAGGCCAAAGAGCCGGAAAAGCCGGCCGCGCCGGACCGCCTGAAGGACCTGGACAACCCCAAGGGCGAGATTAAGGTGGAGTTGACGGTGGACCGGGAAGACGCCACCTATAAGGTGGGGGACCAGATCGTCTTCACCTTCAGGACCAACAAGGATTGCCGCCTCACCCTCTTCAACGTGGGCACCAGCGGCAAGGTGCACGTCCTCTTTCCCAATGAACACCACAAAGACAATCTGGTGAAGGCCGGGACCGTCTACCGCATCCCGCCGGAAGGCGCCAAGTTTGTCTTTAAGGCCCAGGGGCCGGCTGGGGAAGACGTGGTCAAGGCCATCGCCACCCTGGAAAATGTGCCTCTGGTCAACGAGGCGAACCTGAAGCCGGCAGGCCCCTTCCAGGAAGTGGGAAAACCGGAAAAGGACATCGTCATCGGCATCCAAAGCGCGCTGAAGCCCGTGGATTTCAAGAAGTGGGCGGAAGCGGAGAAGGTGATCAAGATCGTGGAATAGAGCCCGTCACCCCACCAGACCCGGGGGCGCGCCGCCTGGGGGCGCCCCCGGGCGCCCGTCTGAGAGGATCCGGAACCATGCAGAGAGTCAGCCTCATATCCCTGGTCTTCGCCCTTCTCCTCGCCCTGACCGCCGTGCCCGTCCCGGGGGCCGAAAGACGGGCCCTGCTCATCGGCATCAATACGTATAAGAACCTCCCTTTCAAAGATCCAGTGTCAGGCAGGGAATTTTTTAATCTCAGCGGTCCGGTGAACGATGTCACCCTCATGCGGGAGATGTTGTCGTCGCAGTTTGCTTTCCGCCCCGGCGATATCAAGGTGCTGCTGAATGAACAGGCGACCCGCGCCCATATTTTGAAAACTTTTGAGGAATGGCTGATTCAGGGGAGCAAGCCCGGGGACCTGGTCTTCTTTTACTTTTCCGGTCACGGCACCCGGGTGCCGGATCTGGACGGCGATGAGGCGGACGGCTTTGACGAGGCGCTGTGCCCCCACGATTTCATTCCCCTGGCGCGGACTGTCCAGGAAACCAGAACCATCCTGGACGACGAATTGGGGGTGCTGCTGCGCCGCCTGTCCGGCCGGGAGGTGGTGGTTTTCATGGATTCCTGCCATGCCGGCGACATCACCCGGGGCTGGGGCGGCCAGGTGTACAGCCGGATGGAGCCGACGGCGGCCATCCAATCCCGGTTTCTCCCGGTAAATCTGCCTCAGGTGAGAGGCGGGAGCGTCAGGTGGCAGGGCAAGATGCAGATGGAGATCCCCTCCGGCCAGATCTACCTGGCCTCCTGCGCCGCCCATCAGACCGCGGTGGAGATGAACTTCGGCCACGGCCGCGGCGGAGCCATGACCTTCGCCTTCCTGGAGGCGCTGCGGGGGCAGCACCCGACGTACCGGCAGCTCTTCGAGCGCACCCGGAAGATTATCAAGGACGATTTCCGGCTCCCCCAGGACCCGGAGCTGATCCCGGAGAAGGGGGAACTCGTGGAGCGCCGGGTCTTTGTCCCCGCGGCGGCCGCGACCTTGGCCTCAAAGCCCGAACCCTCCCCGCCGCCCACGGCTTCGCCCCCGCCGCCGGCTCCCTCCCGCCCGCCAGAGGTCAAGACCCAATCCGTGCAGCTCAGGCTGGAAGCCCTGCCTGGAGCTGCGGCGGCCGAGCTGGACGGCCTGCGCCGCGCCCTGGCCGCGCTGTCCTATGTGGAAGTGGTGCAGGACGGCCGGTTTGACCGTATCCTGAAAGGCGAAGTGCGCCAGGGAGTCTTTCAGGTGCGGCTGCTCAATCCCCTGGGGGATGCGGCGCCGTTGCCTCCGGCCAAAAGCGGCGCCGAACTGGTTCAGGCCTTGGCCCCCCACCTGGAATATGCCTTCATCGTCAAGCAACTGACCCAGCTCCGCCAGCCCCGGCCGCCTTTCCGGGTGCAGCTCCGGGTGGCCGGAGAGCGCCGGGACTTCAGGCTGGGGGACAAGATCATCTACCAGGTGGAGTGCGAACGGAACTGCTATATCCTGCTGCTCAACCTGGACTCCCAGGGGAATTTCCAGGTGATCTTTCCCAACAAGTATTATCAGGACAATTTCGTCCGGGCCGGGACCATGGAAATCCCCGACGCCAAGATGCGGCGGCAGGACTTTGAAATCAAGTTCGGGCCCCCCGCTGGCGAAGAAACGGTGAAGGTCATCGCCACCACGGCGCGCCTGGACCTGACCAAACTCGGCCTGTCCAAGTTTCAGGAGCTGTTTCCAACGCTGAGGTGCCAGGCCCTGGCGCCCGCCTCCCCCACCCGGGGGCTGGCCAAGAACATCGTCTCGGAGCTGGTAGAGAAAAGCAAGCAGGAGGGCTTCCAATGGAGCGAAGATACGGTGGTGGTGCGGAGCCACCCGTGAAGAGGAGATTCCCCCGCAGGGCCCTGACGCTCCTGGTGCTGGGGGTGGCCCTGGGACTGGCCTCCCCGCTGGCCGCGGCGGACTGCGACCAGGCCAGGAATCTCTTCCGCCAGGCCCTGGACCTGGACTTCGGCGTGGAGAACATCCTCAAAAAAGAACAGTTATACCGCCGGGCCGTGGAGCTCTGCCCCACCTATGTCGAAGCCCACAACAACCTGGGGGACGTCTACGAGCACCAGGGGCGCTTTGACGAGGCCATCGCCCAATATAAGGAGGCCGTCCGCCTCAAGCCCGAGGCCCCGGAGCCCTACCTGGGGCTGGGGGACGTCTACTTCAAGACCAACCGCCACGAAGAGGCCCGCCGCTGGTATGAAGAGGGGAGAAAGCGGGGGGGGCAGGACCCGGAAACCGCGCGCAGGTCAAAGTTGGCCGCGGACATTAGCCGGGGCGGGGTGATCAAGGCGGACACCATCCGGGCGGCCCTGGAAAAGACCCGGGGCCGGGCTGAAGTGGTCAGTATAACAATCGGCCAGGGGCTCATCCCCTTTGACTACGACAAGGCGGAGCTCAAGCCCGAGGCGAAACCGCAGCTGGACGAGGTGGGCAAAGCCCTCAAGGCCCTGCTGGAGGGCAGCCGGGACATCGTCACGGTGGGGACGGCCCCCTCCTCCCTGGCCTTTGAGATCGCCGGCCACACCGACGTCCGGGGGTCCGATGTCTATAACCTGGACCTCTCCCGACGTCGGGTGGAGGCGGTGGTGGCCTATCTGGTGCAGCATTTCGCCATCCCCCGGGCCCGGCTGATCCCCCGGGGCTACGGCAAGCGCCGGGTCCTGTGTCCCGGCGGCGCCGACGAGGGCTGCCACGCCCTCAACCGCCGGGTGGAGATCGTGCGCACCGAATCGGTCCGGGAGGGGGGCGAAGTCCGCACCCGCTCGGCCGGGGCAAAGGTGGAAAAATCCGTGAAGATCGAGGCGGGCTTCTTTTACCTGGCCCAGGGCCGGGACATCGTCCAGGTCCTCACCGAAGACAGCCGTCTGCGCTCCCGGCAGGACAAGTATTTTGTCTTTTTCCGGCCTCGGCAGGATTGCTATGTGCACATCCTCCAGGAGGACGGCGCCGGCAAACTGGACCTGCTCTTCCCCCAGGCCGGGGGGAGCGCCAAGGTCCTGGCCGGGCGGGATTACTGGCTGCCCGCCTTCGGCCGGGCCTTCACGCTGGATGATGTCAAAGGAGAGGAAAAACTTTATCTCCTGGCCTCCGCCCATTCTCTGGAAACCGCCCTGGCCGGGCTCCCCCTGGCCCAGCAGGTGCGGTCCGCGGTGGCCGCCTACCGGACCCGGGCCCTGCAGATCGTGCGGCCCGAGGGCGCGCTCGAGGCGGTCCCCGCCGCCCAGGTGACCGGCAGCCCCCAGGCGCCCCAGAAACTTAAGCCTCTCCTGGAACAACTCTCCGGCGAAGGCGCCTGGGTGAGGGTGGCGGCTTTCCAGCATGAGTAATGACAGGGGCACTTTGAAATGACGCAAATAGTATGCGCAACTAATTGATATGACTTATAGGCCCGGGTTTGAAACCTGCCCCTGGGAAGTGAACCTGGGACAGCAGCAGGTCGAGCAGGTTTACTTAGAGAGAGCGGCGTGGCAAGGAAAACCTTCATCGTTATTTTACTGCTGATGTTGAAGGCAGTGTGCCTGCCTGCAATAGGCGGTGTGGCTCATGCTCAGACTACTGCTCTGGAGGAAGCCGAATCATTAAATCAAAAGGCTATGAAGCTCTATGCCGCCGGACGCTACCAAGAGGCCCTACCCCTGTCCCAGCGGGCCTTGCAGATTTATGAGAAAAGAAAAGGTCATGAGCACCCCCACACCGCCGCAGCCCTTAATAACCTGGCCCAACTGTACCATGCCATGCGCGCCTATGACCAAGCCCTGCCTCTCTACCGTCGGGCCTTGCTCATCTGTGAAAAAGCCCTGGGGGCAGACCATCTCGAAACGGCCCATCCCCTCAACAGTCTTGGTAGGCTTTACGATGATATGGGCGCCTATGAGAAGGCATTGCCCCTTCTGCGGCGGGCCCTGGCCATCAGGGAAAAGGTCCTGGGCCCAGAACACCCGGACACCACCACCAGCCTCAACAACCTGGGTGAACTGTACAAGGCCATGGGCGCTTATGAGAAGGCACTACCCCTTCTCCGGCATGCCCTGGCCATCAAAGAAAAAGTCCTTGGTCCTGAGGACCCGGGCATTGCTACCAGTCTCAACAACCTGGCTGGCCTGTACAAGGCCATGGGCGCCTATGAGAAGGCATTGCCCCTTCTGCGGCGGGCCCTGGCCATCAGGGAAAAGGTCCTGGGTCTGGAACACCCCGACACCGCCACCAGTCTCAACAACCTGGGACTGCTTTATAAGGAAATGGGCGCTTATGAGAAGGCCCTTCCCCATTATCGGCGGGCCCTGGCCATCAAAGAAAAAGTCCTTGGTCCTGAGGACCCGGGCATTGCTACCAGTCTCAACAACCTGGCTGGCCTGTACAAGGCCATGGGCGTCTATGAGAAGGCACTGCCCCTTCTACTGCGGGCCCTGGCCATCAAGGAAAAGGTCCTGGGTCCGGAACACCCCGACACCGCCACCAGTCTCAACAACCTGGCTGTATTGTACGAGGCCATGGGGGCTTATGAGAAGGCACTGCCCCTGTACCGGCGGGCCCTGGCCATCCGGGAAAAAGTCCTGGGTCCAGAGCACCCCGACACCGCCAACAGCCTCGACAACCTAGCTGGGCTTTACAACGATATGGGGGCCTATGACCAGGCCCTGCCCCTCTACCGGCGGGCCCTGGCAATCAAGGAAAAGGTCCTGGGTCCGGAACACCCCGGAACAGCCCTCAGTCTTAGTAATCTCGCCATGCTTTATCAGGAAATGGGCTACTATGACCAGGCCCTGCCCCTGCACCGGCGGGCTCTGGCCATCAGGGAAAAGGCCCTAGGCCAGGACCACCCACACACCGCCCTCAGCCTTAATAATTTTGGCGGGTTTTACAACTGCATCGGCGCCTATGACCAGGCCCTGCCCCTGTACCGTCGTGCCTTGTCCATCAGGGAAAAATTCCTGGGCTCGGAGCACTCCCATACCATTGGCACCCTCAATAATCTCGCTTGCTTACATTTATCCCGCCAGGAATACCAGGAAGCCGAAGCTCTCTTCCAGCGCAGTAATTCCAAAGTGGGACTTGTGGCTCTTTATCTGGCCACCGGGCGATTCCAGGCTGCCCTGGAGTTGCTGGAAAAAATTCAACCGTCCTGGCGTGCTGTTCCAGGATATCAGGTCCAATTTGCCACCCAACAGGGGCAGGCCCTGGCCGGAGTAGGCCGGCGGGGGGAGGCGGCGGCCCAGCTTTTCGCCGCCACCCAGGGTATTGAAAACCTGAGAAGGCGGGTCACCGGCCCCCGCACCGGCTTTTTCCAGGTGAAGGAGCACCGACTGGCCTACCTCTGGCTAACCGCGGTCCTGGGGGACATGTCCATCCGGGGGGAACCCCTGCCTCCGGCACTGGAAAAATTCGGCCCCCAGACCGGGGCCGCGGCCTTCTATTTCGCCGAAGCCACCAAGGGGCGGGTGCTGCTGGAGGAGATGGCCGCGGCCGCGGCCCGGGGCGGCCTGGGCCAAATCCCCCCGGACCTGGCCCAAAAAGAGCAGGGCCTGCTGGACCGTCTGGGGGCATTGGAGGCCAACTGGGAGAAGCACTACACACAGGGGGAAGAGGTGGTGGCCAATTTCAGGAAGCAGCGGGAGGAATTGCAAAAGCAACTGGACGCGCTGGTGGCGGAACTCAGGCAGAAATACCCCCGCTATGCGGCCCTGAAATATCCCCGGCCCCTCAAGCCCCAGGAGATTCCCCTGAAACCCCAGGAGGTGCTCCTGGAATACGCCCTGGGGGAGAAATCATGTTACCTCTTCCGGGTGGAGCCCGGGGGGCGGACGCAGGTCTATGCCATTCCCCTGGGCCAGGAAGAGCTGGGCAAACTGGTCAATGACTTCATCGCCCCCCTGCAGAGCCAACACACCTGTCAGGATTTCAACCCCGCCCAGGGGCGGAAGCTCTACGAAATGCTCCTGGCCCCGGCCCTCAAGGATTTGGCCCCGGAAAAGCGGCTCATCATCGTGCCCGACGGCATTCTGGGCCTGCTGCCCTTCGAGGCCCTGGTAGTCCAGGCCGGGAAGGATGCGGGGGACACCCGCTTCGTGGGGGACGAGCGCCTCCTCACCTACTCCCAGTCCGCCGCCATCCTGGCCCTGAACCGGGTGCTGGCCGCGTCCCAGGCGAAAAAGCCCCTCTTTGCCCTGGGGAATCCCATTTACAGCGATCATGACCCCCGCTATCTGGCCCATAAGGCGGGGAAACCGGCGCCGGTGCTGACCGCCCAGGCCGCGCCCCAATACGCCTTCCGGGCCCTGGCCACCCGCCGGGAATGGGGCAAAACCACGTCGGACGATAAGCAAGGGAAGGAATTGAGCTATCCCCCCCTGGGGGAGACGGAAAACGAGGTCCGGGCCATCGCCGGGCTGTTCGGCGTGAAGCCCGAGCCGCCGGATATTCTGCTGAACCTGGCAGCCAGCGAGACCCGCCTGCGGCAGGCGCCCTTACAAACATACCGCTACCTCCACTTCGCCACCCACGGCGACCTGGCCGGCAAGGTGCAGGGCATCAACGAGCCCTTTATCCTCCTGGGGCAGGTGGAAAATCAGGACCAGGACAACGGCTTTCTCACCCTGAGCAAGGTCCTGGGCCTGAAGCTGGATGCTGATATGGTAGTCCTCTCGGCCTGCCTCACCGGCCGGGGCAAAGTCATGGAGGGGGAGGGGGTGGCCCACCTGGCCCGGGCCTTCCAGCAGGCCGGGGCCCGCAGCGTGGTGGTGAGCCTCTGGGAGGTGGCCGATGCGCCCGCGGTGGAATACATGGTGACCTTCTACACCCACCTCAAGGCCGGGAAAGGGCGGGCCGAGGCCCTGCGCCTGGCCCGGCAGCACATGAAAACCAAATACCCCAACCCCTACCACTGGGCCCCCTTCATCCTGCACGGGGAGGGGTGACAGACTGGATCCAAGAAAAACCGGTTCCTGAGCCTTGACAAGAGCAATAGAGATAAGCATTTCAGCCACGGCAAGATGAGGAGGAAGCCCGGCAAGCCGGTAACTGATTATGAAGAGAATTCTTCTCCCCCTGGTGATAGGCCTAACTCTCGTTTTGGCTGTGATATTTTTTTTCTGGAAGGGGATCTTTTTCGGTATCGGATGGCTTGGGGAGAGAACCCTGAGGGGCCAATCCCGGGACCCAGAACTACGGACCGTGGTGAACTGCACCCCAGGGCGCCATGTCTACCATTTCCGCATAAGTCCGGACGGAAATTTCGTAGCTGCAGGAACGGATGAAGGGGAGGTCTTTATCTGGAACATGACAGGCGGCAAACTTATCCGAACCTTCCGGGGCTTGCTCCCTGAATGGAGCCCCGATGGCCGGTTACTGGCAGTGGGGAATAAACAGGGTGATATCCAGATATGGGGAGTCGTCAGCGGCAAGTTGGCCGCCACCCTTAAATCTAAGGGCAGTGCCGGGCCGGACTCCCTTCAATGGAGCTCTGACGGCCGGCATCTTGCCGTGGCTGCAGGAGACCAGGTCCATATCTTTAGCTGGCCAGACGCCAGATTGGTCACGTCCCTGTCCGGGACGGGCGGCGAGATGAAATGCCTGGCCTGGAAAGCTGACAGTAAGATATTGGCCTCCGGTGGCAGGGAGGGAATGGTTGCCCTCTGGAATGTGGCAGACGGCAAGTTGCTGAGAAAAATCCCCCTGGGAGATGGGAGGGGGGAAGTGCACGCCCTGTCCTGGAGTCCAAAAGGGAGCTTACTGGCCGGAAGTGCCGGGAATGCACGCTGCGTGTCGGTTTGGGATGCCGATAGCGGCAGACTGTACAAAACGTTAAACACCCGCAGGGACGTCCTGGCCCTGTGCTGGAGTCCGGACGGCAAATCCCTGGCCGCCGGGGGCGCCCGCTTCCTGAGTCTCCGGGAGGTGCTCGAGGGTGACGACGGGCAAACGGCAACCTTTTCCCAAGGAGTTATTGTTGCCGTCCAGTGGTCCGCAACCTGCAGATATATTGCCCATGCAGGAGACAGCCTCACCTTTGGGCAGGCGGATAGGACTGACCCGTTGGCGACATGCGAGCTTTCCTTACCTAATGATAATTTCATCATAAAACACAGTCCCGACGGCAAACAACTGGCAGTGGTGAAAGGAGACCCGGGCCTCTACAGCACTCTTTATCTCTGGCACTGGCCGGAAGTCAGAATAATAGAGCGGATAAAAGGCGGCAGATCAATTGGTTGGAGCCACGATGGGAGCATGGCTGATGTCTATTATCGTGATATCGCAGATGATAAAAAGTCTGGCGCTATTCTCTTGGATACAGCTTACCAACGTAACGTTGCATTATTAAAAAACATTAGGGGGTGTCATTGGAGTCCTGTTAGCAGTATTTTTGCAGCAATAAATAATGGCAACGTGCACATATGGGATGGGAAGAGACAGACACTACTCCGCACTCTGCAAGGGAAAGAGGGTCTCATTCAAACATTGACTTGGAGTCCTGATGGAAAATTCATAGCCGCCGGCTATTTTAAGGGGGGTATCTGCATCTGGGAGGTGGCCAGCGGCAAACTCAGCAAGACCCTGGAAACCCGACTGGCAATCCCTGTAACCGGCTGGTATCCCACTATGGGGTGGAGTCCTGAAGGTAAATTCCTGGCGGCCCAGGATCCATACAAGAGGACCTCCCTGTGGCAGGTGGCAACCGGAAAACTCTTGCAGACCTGGGACAATCCCGAAATAGAACTGCTCTCCCCTTTCCGGTGGAGTTCCGCGGGCGAGTTGTTGGGTTTCCGGTATTGGGGCAAGTCCTACCAGGTGATGGAGATGTCCACCGGCCGGATAATACAACGTCTGGAACCCATCCAGGCAGGGAACCAGGCAGGGAAACTGTCTTCTCTGGGCTTAAGCCCCGCCGGCAAATACTATATAGGTGTCACCAAGAATCATGATGAACATTTGTACCTATGGGATGGGCCATCCGGCAAATTTAGAGGTGAGTTCCAGGTTTCGGGGAAGTTTTATCCCTATAGTGTGAGTCCGGACGATGCTCATCTGGCCTGCAGCGATGAGGGCGGCGAGGTGATCCTGAAAAGCCTGGCCACCGGTGAGGAGTTGGTGCGGCTTTTCCACTTTGAAGACGCCGGGGTGGCCGTCACCCCCCAGGGGTATTTTTCCGGTTCGGGCAACTATGCCAGTTACATTCACTTTGTGAAAGGCATGGAGGTTTACGATTACGTCGCCTTTGCCGAGAAATTCCACCATCCTGAGCGGGTGAGGGAAAATCTCCTGAAGGGCAGATGATGATCTGAAAGACCATAGCAAGGCAGGACGGGATTTCCAGAAGCGAGGCATCATGAAAGCAACGCTCTCACCAAAGTTCCTGAGATGGTTTTTCTTCTGGGTGGCGCTTTGGGGGGTGAGCCCCGGCGGACTTGAAGTACTCTCTTCCGGCCGGTGCCATGCCATGACCATCTTTTCCACCGTGCCTGCGGAACAGTCTCCCTCCGACCAGGACTTCCGCACCACTGTCAATGCCGGTCATAGCAATCCCATCGGCTCCATTGCCTGGAGTCGGGATGGAAAATTTCTGGCCACGGGTGGCTCTGACATCCGTATCTGGGAGGCTGACGGGGGGAAATTAATCAAGGTCCTACGCGAGGAAACCGAGAGAGTGAAACTCGTTTCCTGGAGCCCAGACGGGAAGTTCCTGGCAGCCGTGAGTGTGGCGTCTGAATCAACAGGTGAAGCCATCATGGTGCGTCTCTGGGACCTCAAAAAGGGGGTGGCCTGGAAGAACATCAAAGCTTTTCAGTCACCCCGCGAGCACTTTAAGTACGATCAGATCGTTTCCTGGAGCCCGGATGGCAGGTCTTTGGCTTACCTGGCCGGCGCCAACCAAATCCGCATCCTGGACGTGGCCGCCGACAATGATAAGCCATCCCATAAGGTGGAAGGACTGGAGGCGGAAGGAGCCGAAATAACGTCTCTGAGCTGGAGTCCTGACGGGAATGTCCTGGCCACCGGGTCAACGAAGCAATTCGTCTATCTTTGGAATCTCCCCACTCCCAGGAAATCACGCGTCCTGCAAACGCCTTTTACCGGAGGAGTCAGGTCCCTTGCCTGGAGTCCCCGGGGTGACCTGTTGGCAGCCGCCGGAAAGAGCCTCGCCGTGTGGGAGGCCGCCAGCGGCAAGCTGACGCAGGTATTGGGACAAGACCAGGGCTGGGGGCAGGTCAACTGGAGCCCCGACGGACGTTTTCTCATGGGAAATGATGGGGATATCCACCTATGGGAGGCTCGGGGAGGCGTTTTGTTTGGGGTCCTGAAAAAATTCCGATTCGGCTATGCAGAAATGACCTGGAGCCCGGATAGTCAAAAGATTGCCACCTGCGGTGAGGACATCCGCCTCTGGGAAGTGGCTGACGGCAGGGTGAAAAAGGTCATCGACAGATACTATCCCACCACCCGACAGGTGCAGTGGAGTCCGGACGGACGCTTCATCCTGATGGCCGGCCTGGAGGAACTGATCGTCTGGGAAGCCCGAGCCGGACGCAAAGCAAAGCATTTTGACAATCTTTACAGTTACGTGGGAAGCATTCATTGGAACCCGGACAGAAAATCCGTCGCCTGGTCATCCGCGTACGAGGAAATGGCCCAGACCTGCATCTGGGATGTGGAAAAGAACACCTTGAAGAAATTCCGCGCCATCGGCCCGGTATGGAGCCCGGATGGACAGAAAATCGCCGCTCTTTTCGACGACGACGGGGGTTACGGCGTGGGGCGCATCAGAATCTGGGAGGCGAAGAACGGCAAGCTGATCCTGACTCTGGGAGAGTCCAAAAGTCTCATATCAGCTTACAGTTGGAGCCCTGACGGCCGTTTCCTCGCCGCTGCCTGCGGAAAGGAAACCATCCGCATCTGGGACACGAAAAACGGGCAACTCCGGCGGGAGTTAATAGGGGATGACAATAATGTCAGATATGTAGTCTGGACGAGGGACGGAAGATATCTCATTTCCGGTGGGAGTCGTGAGTTCAAAGGTCAGGAACATACCGTGCGTGTCTGGGACATAACATCCGGAACCTTGTTCAAGATGCTGGACGGCCACAAGGAACAGATTTCTTCGCTATCTTTAAGTTCTGATGGCAAATTTCTTGCTACCGGCAGTGATGACGGGCTGGTGCAGATCTGGGAGACCTATGGTTTTACGAGGCATCGAAGCATCAAAGAGAAATGTTCGCCCTCCCTTTACTGGAGCCCCGATGGCAGATACCTGGCCGCTCGCAGCGGCAGTGCATCTGGTTGTACGGCCCAAGGGGTCAGAATTTGGGAGATAAGCCGCGGCACTCTGCGGGTCACCCTGGCGGACGGCCAGGGGGAGAAGGTGCGCAGCGTCAGCTGGAGTCCTGATGGCAGACACCTCGTCACCGGCGTCGAAGAGGGCATTCTTTCCGTGTGGGACGTGGAGGCCGGCAAAGTTTTGGCCCAATTCTATGCCTTTCAGGATTCTTCTGTTTCCGTGATTCCCGAAGGCTTTTTTAACGGCAGCGGACATTTTGACCGCCGGGTGCATTTTGTCAGGGATATGGAGGCCTTTGACTTCAACCGGTTCTACGATGCCTTTTATCGCCCGGACCTGGTGGAAAAGAAACTGCAGGGTGAAGATATCTCGAAAGAGATGCGGGGCTTGAATCTCACCGAGGCCCTGCAACACCCCCCGCCGAAAGTGGAAATCCTGGCTCCCCAGGAAGGACAGGAGGTCAGCGCCCGGGAGGTGACGGTGAAGGTAAAGGTGCAGGACACCGGGGGTCAGATCGGCGACATCCGGCTGCTGCACAACGGCAAGTTGGTGGAGTCCCTGGGGGTCTACCGGCTGGCCCGGGAGGAGGGCCCGGCCGCGGTGGACCTGGCCAGGGCCGGGGAGGCTGATCACGGGATTGGCCGGCGCGGGGTGGCGCTGCGCCGGGTCACCATCGACCCCAAGGCGGTGCAGTCAACCCCCTTTCAGCCCCAACAAGGCGCCGTGACCAAGGAATACCGGGTCACCCTGGTCAGCGGAGAGAACACTCTCACGGCCTGCGCCTTCAACGGCCCCAACACGGTGATGAGCGAAATGGTGAGCGTCCGGGTGGCGTGCCGGGCTCCGGCCCGGCCCCCGGAACTCTACGTGCTGGCGGTAGGGCTCAACACCTTCGCCCAGGCCGGGCTGCCCCATCTGAAGTTTGCCGTCAAGGATGCCCGGGACTTGGCCGACCTGTTGGGCCAGGCGGGAAAACCCCTCTATCACAAGATCCACCTGAAGGTCCTGCTGGAGGAGGAGGCCACCAAGGCCAATATCCTGCAGGCCGCCCAGGAAATGGGGCGCCAGATGTGGCCGGAGGATGTGCTGGTGGTGAACGTCGCCACCCATGGCCGGGCCGACGGCTACCGCTATTATCTTTTCACCCATGCGCCGCCCGGGGCCGACGCCTCCCAGGGCGTGCTCACCTCCCCGGAACTGATGGAGCTCTCCAAGGCCTGCCGGGCCCTGAAACAGGTGTGGTTCCTGGACACCTGCCAGGCCGGAGGCATCAAGGGCGCCATGACCCCCCTCTATGACGGTCGGGTGTCGGTGCTGGCCAAGTCCCTGGGGATGCACGTCCTGGCCGGGGCCGGATCCGAACAGGCCGCCCGGGACGACTACCAGGGGAACGGGCTCTTCACCCATTTTCTCCTGAAGGGCCTCAGGGGTGCGGCGGACGCCAACCAGGACGGGCGCATCCAGGTGCAGGAACTGGGCGCTTACCTCAACCGGATGGTGGGAGAGGCCTCCCGGGGCGATCAGGTGCCCTTCATCCGCACCTTCGGGGAGGACCTGCCCCTGGCCCAGGTGGCACGGTAGCGGTCCTGCCGGGTCCGGGCAGAACATTTTCCGGGAACGATTTCGCCTCGAGACCGTCTTATCATCAGGGGTAGGTGTTCGAACTCCACGGTGGCAAGAGCCGGCGGCAAGGAGGTTCCCATGAAGCTGGCATCTGGTCCTGCTTTATCGGCGCCGGAGATCGGGAGAGAGAGGCTGTGGATGTTAGCCGGCCTAGTTCTGGCGTCGGCCTTGGTCATGGTTGCCTGCCTCTCCCGGGACCCGTGCCACCAGGCCCGGGAGCACTGCCGGCAAGCCGCCCGGTTGAGTGTCAGCCAGGCCGATCTCTTCAAGAAGGAGCAGCTTTACCGGAAGGCGCTGGAGCTCTGCCCTAAGCTGGCCGAAGCCCACTATGAACTGGCCATCGTCCTGGAAAGGCAGGGCCGCTACCCCGGGGCCGTCGTCCATTATCAAGAGGCCATCCGGTTGCAGCCCAAGGAGGCTCAGGCCTATTTCGCCCTGGCCAACCTTTTGGCCAGGACCAACCGCCCCCGGGAAGCCGCGGAGATGTACGAGGCAGGCCTGCAGAGAAAGCCGGAGGATAAGCCCGCCCGCCGGAGACTGGCCGACGTCAAAGAGATGGGCAGGGGGAGCCTCATCAAGGCGGAGGTCATCGAGCGCTCCATCGGCCCCCTGGCCCGGGGGGTGGGGGGCCAGGTGTCCCTCACCCTGGGGGAAAAGCTCATCCCCTTTGACTTCAACAGATACGACATCCGGCCCGACGCCCGCCCCCAGTTGGACGAGCTGGGCAAAGCCCTCAAGAACATTTATGGCGGCTCCCGGGATATCGTCATCGCCGGCGCCGGCCCCCAGTTTTACGAAATTGCCGGCCACACCGACGTCCGGGGCACCGACGCCTACAACCTCTGGCTCTCCCGGAAGCGGGCCGAGGCCGTGGTGGACTACCTGCGCCGGCATTTCGCCCTGCCCCGGGAGCGCCTCATCGCCAAGGGCTACGGCAAGCGGCGGCGTCTGTGCACCACCGGGCCGGATGAGGGCTGCCACGCCCTCAACCGCCGGGTGGAGATCATCCGGCTGGCGCCGGGCTCCCAGGTGGCCCAGCGGGGCTCCGGCTCCCCGGCCGAGGGCGGTCTGGAGAGCTCGGTGCACCTGGAGGCGGGGTTCTTCTTCCTGCGGCCGGAGGGGGAGGAGGTGGCCGTGCTGCAGGAGGACAGCCGCCTGCGCTCCGGCCGGGACAAGTATTTCATCTTCTTCCGGCCCCGGCAGGACTGCTATGTCTATGTTTTACAGGAAGACTCTCGGGGAAAGCTGGACCTGCTTTTCCCCAAGGCCGGGGAAAGTGCGAAGGTTCTGGCCGGGCGGGATTACTGGCTGCCGGGCTTCGGCCGGGCCTTCACGCTGGATGAGGTCAAAGGCGAGGAGAAGCTTTATCTCCTGGCCTCGGCCCATCCCCTGGACACCACACTGGCCGGTCTCTCCCCGGCCCAACAGGTGCGGTCCGCGGTGAGTGCCTACCGGACCCGGGCCTTGCAGATCGTGCGGCCCGAGGGCGCGCCCGACGCGGTCCCCGCGGCCCAGGTAACCGGCAGCCCCCAGGCTTCCCAAAAACTCACGCCCCTCCTGGAACAACTCTCCGGCGAAGGCGCCTGGGTGCGGGTGGTGGCTTTTCGGCATGAGTAAGATTGACGCAGGTGGTTTGCAGCACTGGGCGTTTATTACTCGAGAGGTGGCCGATGAAAAAAATCATGGTTTTTTGTACCCTTCTGATCTGTCTCCTCTTTCTGACCTCGGCTTGGAGCCAAACCAAGGAAGCTAAGGACCCAGATGCACTAAATTTACAGGTAAAACAATTACTGGAGGCCGGTCGTTTTCAGGAGGCCCTGCCCCTGGCGCAGCATGCCTTGCAGATCGCCGAAAAGACCCATGGGACGAATCACTTTGCCACCTCCACCGCCCTCAACAACCTGGCCTCGGCTTATCGCCTCCTGGGCAACCTTGACAAAGCTTTGCCTCACGCCCAGCGGGCCCTTAAGGTCAGGGAAAGCGTCCTCGGGCCGGAACATCTCCACACCGCCCTCACCCTTCACAACCTGTCATTAATTTATGTGTCCATGGGCTCTTTTGACAAGGCCCTGCCCTTGGCCCAGAAGGCCTTGAAAATCTATGAAAAATCTAGGACAGAAGCTGGCCCCACTTACCACATATTGAGAAACCTGGCCTGGATTTATCAGAATTTGCGGGAGTATGAGAAAGCGCGTGACCTCTATCAAATGGCTCTGTTCATCGCTGAGAGGGCCTTTGGTCCCCACCACCTTAAAACCGAAGCCGTTAAAGGGGACCTGCTGGCGGTTCAATTGGTCCTCTCCATGCTGGATAAAAAGAAAAGTAAAAATAGAGAGATAGACGATTTAGTGGAGATAGATAAGAAAATTATCCAATTATACGATGCGGGCCGCTACCAAGAGGCGCTACCTCTGTGCCATCAGTCCCTGCAGATGAAAGAGAAGGCCTTGGGGGCGGATCACCCTCTGGTTGCGGCCAGCCTGATCAATGCAGCCTTGATATATAAATCGATGGGTTATTATTCTGAGGCCAAAGTCAACTACGAGAAGGCGTTGCAAATCTTAAAAAGATCTCCGGAGCCAGAGGCCCATGCCACAGCTATGGCGATGGACAACATGGCTAATCTCTATCAAGAGATCGGGAATTTTGACCTGGCTCTGCCTCTCTATCGAAGTGCTTTGGAGTATTTTGAAAGCAAACTGGGGCCTGACCACCTTGACACTGCCACAGCCCTCAACAACCTGGCCCAACTGTACCGGGCCATGGGTGCACCTGAGAAGGCCATTCCCCTCTTCCGCCGGGCTCTGACCATCACCGCAAAGGTGCGGGGGCCGGAAGATCGCTCCACCAGAACCATATGCAACAACTTAGGATTCCTTTACCTGACCCGGAAAGAATACGTCAAGGCCGAGTCACTTTTTAAGAAGGGAAAGTCAAAAACTGGCCTGGTGGAGATCCGGCTGGCAACCCAAAGGCCGGCCGAAGCCCTGACTTTACTGCAGGGCCTGACCCCTTCCTGGAAAGATACTCTTATTTACCAGGCGGAGTATCATACCCAACTGGGTCTGGCCCTGAGCGGGCTGGGACGCCAGGGTGAGGCGACCGAAGCCTTGCTGCAGGCTGTGGTCGTCATCGAGACCCTGCGTCAGCGCATAAAAGCAGGAGAGCGGGGCGGTTTTTTCCAGGCCGCGGGAGCGCGCGGCCATCTGCGTGCCTACCGGGGTTTGGTGGCCACCCTGGCAGCCCTGTACCAGAAGGGGGCTACCATCCCCAAGGCATTGCAGCCCTATGGCCCCGACGCTCCCGCGGCGGGTTTCTATTTTGCCGAGGCCACCAAGGGGCGGGTGTTGCTGGAGGAGATGGCTGCGGCCGCGCGGCGCCACGGCTTGGGCGAGATTCCCCCGGAGCTGGCGAAGAAAGAGCAGGACCTGGTGGATCGCCTGGGGGCCCTGGAGGCCAACTGGGAGAAGCACCATACCCAGGGCGAGAAAGTCCTGGCCGATTACCGGAAGCAGCGGGAGGAATTGCAGCAACAACTTGATGAAGTGGTGGCCGAGCTGCGGCAAAAATATCCCCGCTATGCCGCCCTGAAATACCCCCGGCCCCTGAAGCCCCCGGAACTTCCGATGAAGGCCAATGAGGTGCTCCTGGAATACGCCCTGGGGGAGAAATCATGTTACCTCTTCCGGGTGGAGCCGGGGGGGCGCACCCAGGTCTATGCCATTCCCCTGGGACAGGAAGAGCTGGGCAAACTGGTCAACGAGTTCATCGCCCCCCTGCAGAGCCAACACACCTGTCAGGATTTCAGTCCCGCCCAGGGCCGGAAGCTCTATGAACTGCTGCTGGCCCCGGCCCTCAAGGACCTCTCCCCGGAAAAGCGGCTCATCATCGTGCCCGACGGCATCCTGGGGCTCCTCCCCTTTGAGGCCCTGGTGGTTCAGGCCGGGAAGGATGCCGCGGACACCCGGTTCGTGGGGGACGAGCGGCTTATTACCTACTCCCAGTCCGCCGCCATCCTGGCCCTGAACCGGCTGCTGGCCGCGTCCCAGGCGAAAAAGCCCCTCTTTGCCCTGGGGAATCCCATTTACAGCGATCAGGACCCCCGCTATCTGGCCCATAAAGCGGGGAAGCCGGCGCCGGTATTGAGCGCCCAGGCCGCGCCCCAGGCCGCCTTCCGGGCCCTGGCCACCCGCCGGGAGTGGGGCAAGACCAGTGGTGATGACAAGGAGGGGAAGGAACTGAGCTACCTGCCCTTGCCGGCCACCGAGACCGAGGTTCTGGCCATCGCCAAACTCTTCGGCGTGAAGCCCGAGCCGCCGGATATTTTGCTGAACCTGGCGGCCAACGAGACCCGCCTGCGGCAGGCGCCATTACCCAAATACCGCTACCTCCACTTCGCCACCCACGGGGACCTGCCCGGCAAGGTGCAGGGGATCAACGAGCCTTTCATTCTCCTGGGCCAGGTGGAAAATCAGGACCAGGACAACGGCTTCCTGACCCTGAGCAAGGTCCTGGGCCTCAAGCTGGACGCAGACCTGGTGGTGCTCTCCGCCTGCCTCACCGGCCGGGGGAAGGTCATGGAGGGGGAGGGGGTGGCCCACATGGCCCGGGCCTTCCAGCAGGCCGGGGCCCGGAGCGTGGTGGTGAGCCTCTGGGAGGTGGCCGACGCGCCCGCGGTGGAATACATGGTGGCCTTCTACACCCACCTCAAGGCCGGCAAACCCCGCTCCGAAGCCCTGCGCCTGGCCCGCCAGCAATTAAAGTCAAAATACCCCAACCCCTACTACTGGGCCCCCTTCATCCTGCACGGGGAGGGGTGATAAACATTGGTGATCTATTGTGTCCACGGGAAGTAAATGGACACTTTATAGTTAGCAGACAAGATAGTTTTTAAAAATTAACAACAAAAGGAGTGAATAAAAAATGAAAAAAAACGTATTGATAAATATCTTATTTATTACAAGCATTTGCTTCTACCATCAAATAGTTTACTCTGATGATGCTTTAACATATTTAAGAAAAGGAAATGTGTATTTAAAATTAGGACGGGTTGAAGAAGCGGTAGAAGCCTATGAACAATCGATTCGTCTGGACTCTAATCAAGCTGAAGCATTTATTGGATTAGGTGGCGCATATAGCTTACTGGATAGGAATGAAGAGGCAATACCCGCCTTTTTACGGGGCATTAAACTCAAGCCCAATGATGCCAAGGCTCATGCCGGATTAGGAGCGGTGTACGCCAGATGCAAACGCTGGAAGGCAGCGGCACAGGCATTCCAGCAGGCAGTGAAACTCAACCCTGATTACGTCATCGCTCATGTTGCCTTGGCGGACATTTACATGATCCTGAGGCAATTTCAGAAAGCCAAAAAATCTTACTCTGAGGCAATCCGCTTGGAACCTGATAATTTCCAGGCTTATATCGGGTTGGCGGTTGCCTTGGGCGCCTTGGGCGAACATAATAACGCTCTTCAGTACTATCTGGAGGCAGTTAAACTAAGACCAGATGATTTTCAAGCCCAATTTGGACTGGGTGTAGCGAATTTGAGACTCGCGCGTTGGCAGGAGGCCAAAAGAGCGTTTGAAAAGGCGGTACGGATTAAACCCAACGATGTTGGAGCCCAATACAATCTTGGAGTAGCCTATTTAAAACTTGGCGACCGAAAATCAGCCAGACAGCAATATGAAATACTCAAGAATCTGGATAAGAATGAGGCCGACGAGCTTCTCCGTTATCTTAATAAATAATAAAGATTATATACGAAGTATTAACAAAGCATTCATAACAATTACGTTATCTAATAACCACAAGGAGAGGAATATTATATGCTTTATCTCTGTTTTTTATATTTTCTAGTCTTTTTTGCACCTGAGATATCTTTGGCTGATGAACAGGTTGTCACTGTATTGCAGCGAGGCCATGATGTAAATTGTTTATCTGTCAGTCCCGATGGTTTACTGCTGGCTACCGGCAGCGAAGACGGCACGATAAAAATTTGGCTGACAGCAGACGGCAGGCTGGTAAGAGATATCAGTGCTGGCGGACATGTTGCCAGCATTAGTTTTGCTCCAAAGAACAATGTTATGGCAGCATCTTCTGGCCGCTCTCTGAAGTTTTGGGACGTGAACACGGGGAAGTTACTTAATAATATTGATAATTCCATCGGATATTTCTCTTCGTTTTCCCACCTGGGTTTTTCCCCTGATGGAAATTATGTGGTGGGAACCTGTAAGGATATCTACACCGCCATGGTATGGAATCTTAAGGCCGGTGACGTGGTGAAAAAATACGACGATACCGGTGAATTGGTATGCCTTTCCCCGGATGAAAAATATATGGCCACCGGGGGGAAAAGAAACGGTCTAAGATTATGGCATTTTCTCACGGACAGGATCCAGTGGCAGAGAATGGATAAAAGATGGATGTATTATTCCGTACGATTTTCTCCAGATGGAAAATATCTGGTTGCAGGAGTCGGGATCAAAGCCAATGATGATGAAATGGAAAAATTTACCGGAATGGAAAAAATCAGCCATTACAAACTCATATTTTTGGAAGTTGCAACAGGTAAAATAACAAATGAAATTGATGTGCCAGGAATTGTTCATTCTATTGTGTTTTCCCAAAATAAAAAGCACCTGGCTATCAGTGTTGGACCTTTAGGAAATATATTCTTGATAAGTTTCCCCAAATGGGAAATTATTAATAATGTGAATATATCAGGAAGATATCTGTGGTTTGTCGGAGAGCAACATCTAGTAGCCTGTCATCATGGGCCGCGCATTGATATCGTTGATTTGTCTCAAAACAAAATATTCAGATCAATTGAATCACATCTCTTAGGATGGCCATTAGATGAAAAACAAAAGACTCGGATTGGAAACATAGAACAAGTTATATCACCTTGCGGTAAGTATATCGCCACTTATAAACATGGTGAGATATTAGTAATTAATATTAACAATTCCAATACTACAAAAATAAAATCCGAAGAAATTGCATTATCATATGGCGTAAGAGCTTTGGTATTTTCCCATGACTCTAAATACTTAGCTGCTATTAACAAAAGAGGAGCGCAGATTTGGGAGATGCCATTAGGTACGATATACAAAACAAACGAAGCGTTTAAAGGATTGCAAGTTTCAGATGATAATTTTTGGTTGGCTAGGATGATTACTTTTTCACCAGATGGAAATTATTTGGGGATTGTGAAAGATCGGACAGTCGAGTTCTGGGAAATATCCACAGGGAAGCTCTGGCAAAAAATTGTTCTTTCTCAAGAGAAAACAGGACACATTATCCATCTCAGCTTTTCACCTCAGGAAGACTTGATGGTAGCTGATATGGATGTACTTGGAACCGAAGGGTCACATATCTTATTTTTAGTAAATTGGAAGACCGGGAATGTGCTGAAAGAAATTAAAAAAGATGCGAGATCAGGAAGTTATATCCATCATGCGGTTTTCTCTGCAAATGGAAAAATCTTAGCATGGGAAGATGACAGGATCATTAGTCTCAGAGAAGCGCAAACCTTACAAAGAATAAAAAACCTAGACACCAATTTCCCTTATTTTTTTAAAACTATAGTCTTTTCTCCAGATAGCAAATATCTTGCTGCAGCACATCAGCGGCAGATTTATTTATGGGAAGTTGGCACCGGCAAAAAAATCGAGCCCATTTCCCATCCTGAAGGTGATTATTTTCGTGCCCTTGCCTTTTCAACCGACGGCAAGAGGTTGATTGGGGTTGGCATTCAGTACTGCAACACTATTTGGGATATAGCAGATATGAATAAATTAAGAATTGTCGGGAAAAATTATATTTTTCCTGAGGCTACTCTTACTGTTACACCCGAAGGATTATTTTGCGGGGCGGGGGATTTTAACAAATTCATTCACTTCAGCCGCGGGTTAAAAATCTATGACTTTAATCAATTCTACGATGTCTTTTACCGCCCGGATCTAGTGGAGAAGAAGCTGAGGGGGGAGGATCTTTCTAAAGAGATGAGGGGCTTGAATCTGACCGAGGCCCTTGACAAGCCGCCGCCCAAGGTGGAAATCCAGGCTCCGCAAGAGGGGCAGGAGTTCAGATCTAGAGAAGTAACGGTAAAGGTCAAAGTCCAGGACGCCGGGGGGCAGGTGGGGGACATCCGGCTGCTGCACAACGGCAAGCTGGTGGAGTCCCTGGGGGTCTACCGGCTGGCCCGGGAGGAGGGGCCCGCCGGCGTGGCGTTGGCCCGGGCCGAGGGGGGCGGCCGGGGGGGCGTGGCGCTGCGTCGGGTCACCGTGGACCCCAAGGCCCTGCAGTCCACCCCCTTTGAGCCCCAAAAGGGCGTCATCACCAAGGAATACCGGGTCACCCTGGTGAACGGCGACAACACCCTGACGGCCTGCGCCTTCAACGGCCCCAACACGGTGATGAGCGAGATGGTAAGCGTCAGGGTGCGGTGTCTGGCGCCGGCCCGGCCGCCGGAGCTCTATGTGTTGGCGGTGGGCCTCAACACCTTCGACCACCCCGGGCTGCCCGATCTGACTTATGCCGTCAAGGACGCCCGGGACCTGGCCGGCCTGTTGGCCCAGGCGGGAAAGCCCCTCTACCACAAGGTCCACGTGCAGACCCTGCTGGAGGAGGAGGCCAGCAAGGCCAACATCCTCAAGGCGGCCCGGGACCTGGGGCAACGCATGTGGCCGGAGGACGTGCTGGTGGTGGCCATGGCCACCCACGGCCGGGCCGACGGCTACCGCTATTTCCTCTACACCCACGCGCCGGGCGGAGGCGACTCCCCGGAGCGGATGCTGACCTCGCCGGAATTGATGGAGATCTCCAAGGCCTTCCGGGCCTTGAAACAGGTGTGGTTCCTGGACACCTGCCAGGCCGGGGGGATCAAGGGGGCCATGACCCCCCTTTATGACGGTCGGGTGTCGGTGCTGGCCAAGGCCCTGGGCATGCACGTCCTGGCCGGGGCGGGCTCGGAGCAGGTGGCCCGGGACGACTACCAGGGGAACGGGCTCTTCACCCATTTCCTCCTGAAGGGCCTCAAGGGCGCGGCAGACGCCAACCAGGACGGGCGCATTCAGGTGCAGGAGCTGGGGGCTTACCTGAACAAGATGGTGGGAGAGGCCTCCCGGGGCGACCAGGTGCCCTTCATCCGCACCTTCGGCGAGGACCTGCCGTTGGCCTTGGTATCAAAATAGCCAGGCCAACTTTCTGAAAGGGGAGAAAGACTATCGGCATGCACGGATGACCTTCACCAATCAAGGCATAAGCTTCTACTTATTTCAAAGGATTTTGCAATTGTCCGTCTCAGACCTAAGCGCCCTAGGACCTATCTGATTCTTATCGCCTTCCGGGTCAAAAAACGAGCCAGAGAGGACCCTTGGGGGGACACATTCTGGTTAACGCCACATAGCCCCACCATCGGCACCCTCATCGACGCCGCCCTGAGGACCGGAAGCTGACCAACAGATCCTTCCATGACGTCCTCTCCAGAGACTGGTCCAGCCCCGACCTGGAAAACAGAGGGCAGAAAACCAGGATTCTTTATAGGTGCCCAGGAGGGACTAACGCCAAGTCTCATAAAGCATTGCAGCAGGCATAAATTGGTTCTTCCCATCTTGGAAGCTTTTCCGCTATGATGCTCAGCAAATCTCCCCCTTGACGGCAAGGGCCGCCCTTCTCCGAGGCAGGGCGCCCGAAAGCCGTGACGAGGAGCGTTCCATGGGCATCTTCGCTGCGTGCCGGCCTCGCCAGGAGGTCCTGCATGGCGACCTGGACGACGCCATCTTCGCCGCCGACTTCGGACAGGTCATCTGGGGCAAGGCCCCCAAGGTCTACCAGGACCCGGAAACGTTTCTCCAGAACACCCACCCCGCTGCGCAGCTCAAGAAAATCGTCGGGGCGGTCTGCAACCGTCTGGCCGACCCCAAGGAGGCGGGCGTCACCATCAGGTTGAGCACCGGCTTCGGCGGCGGCAAAACCCACACCCTCATGGCGCTGTGGCATCTGGCCCAAAACATCGGCAACCTCTCTCTGGGCACGGAACTCCTGCCCGCGGCGGGGCGGCCGCCCAAAGTCACGGTGGTGGCCGTCGATGCCGGGAGAGCCGGGGTCCCCGTCTTTGCCACCCATGGCCTGATCAAGGTGCAAAGTCTATGGGGGGAGATGTTTTACCGCCTGGGCAAGGAGAAGGCCCTGAAGCAACTGGGCCCGGCTGACGACCCCGAGGCTTCGCCGGACGAAGCCCTGCTGGAGGCTGTCTTTCCGGCCGGGCCGGTGCTGGTCCTCCTGGACGAACTGGTGATCTACCTGGCCAAACTGTCCGAGCGCGGCCAGGGCAACCTTTTCGGCTTCCTCAATTCCCTGGCCTCGGTGGTGAACCGGCGGCCCCGCACGGTGCTCCTGGTCACCGACCCCGCGGGTCAGGTGGCCTATGCCAAGGAGGCGGCGCAGTTGGGGGAATCTCTGGACAGGGCGGCCCACGCCCTGGATGAGATCATGGGCCGCCGCTTTGTGGACTTCGACCCCATCGGCGAAGAGTCCGCCCAGGTGATTGTGCGGCGGCTGTTTCGGAAAGTTGATGCGCAGGCAGCTCAAAAGGCCTCGGCCCTGTATCACGCTCTATATGAAAGGGTCGAGCGCGACACCCCCGGCGCCCTCCCCAAGACTGCCCTGAGCCTGGATTATGCCAAGCGCCTGGTGCAGTCCTACCCCTTCCACCCGCGGCTGCTGGACACGGCCCATGACCGGCTGGGATCGTTGCCGGACTTTCAAAAGAGCCGCGGTGTGCTGCGCCTCTTTGCCCGCATTATCCGAGACGTCTGGGGCGCCAAAGAGGACGTGGACCTGATCACCGCGGGCGAGCTTGATTGGTCCAGCGACCGCATCCAACACGAACTGCTGGACCGTCTCAACCGCGAACCCTTCCAGGCCGCGGTGTCGGCGGACGTCATCAAGAAAGCCGGCGATCTGGACGGCGGGGCCCGCAACGGCATCCACCGCCGGGTGGCCTCGGCCCTGCTGTTGGAGAGCCTGACGCTCCAATCCAACAGCGGCCTGGACAAGCCCGAACTCGCCCTGGCGGTGCTCCGCCCCGACGAGGCCGGCCCCGAACCGGCCGAGGCCCTGGACCGGCTCCTGGGGGTCTGCTGGCACACCTATCCCATGGCCGGCGGCCGCGGCTGGCAGTTCCGCTATGAGCCCAACGTCATCAAGCTCATCGAAGAGCGCCTGCCCCTGATCCCTCTGGAGGACGCCAAAAGCCGCGTCCAGGCCGAGGTCCAGGCCTTCTTCGGCCAGACCGTGTTCAAGCTGGTGGCCTGGCCCCAGAGCGCCAGGCAGGTGCCCGACACGGACAAGCCGCAGTTGGTATTGTGCCAGGACGAAGCCCTGGCCAGGACCATCGTCGCCTCCACGGACGAAACCGACCCCAAGGCGAATCCCCGCCGCTACCTCAACGCCATCCTGGCCGTTACCGCCAAGGCCGAGGCCTGGCAGGAGGCCCTTGACCGGGCCAAACGCCTCCTGGCGGCCGAAGCCATTGAGCTTGATTATAAGAGTTCCCAGTACAAGCTCATGCAGGAGCAACTCCGCCAGGTAAAGCCCGAGTTAATGAAGCGCTTTCACCTGGGGGCCATCCAGGCTTTCAATCGGGTGGTCATGCACGGCAAAGACCCGGTCACCATGACGGAAGAGTTCAGGGTGGGGGAAGAGACCGTCCTGAGAAAAGGGGAAGGGCAAGGGCTGCTGCGCAAGTTTTTGGATGCCAAGAGCTTTCTGTATCAGGCCGGCGACGGCCTGGATGTGCACCTCTTTCTCACCAAGGTGCTGGCCTTTGCCCGGCCTCTGGTGGACCACCCCGAGGTGACCAGCGCCCGGGCCCTCTACGAAAAATTTCTGGAAACGCCGGGCCTCAGGCTGATGCTGGACGGCAGCGTCGTCCGCCAGACCATCTTTAAGGCAATCAGCGAAGGCGGCATCGTGGTCCGTCTGGAGGATGGCCGGGCCTATGACGCGCAGGGCTGTGTCTCCGGTCCGCCGGGGCACCGGGAGCGCAGTGCGGCCACCCTCACCACCCTGTCCCTGGACGAAGCCGCCTGGGTGACTCAGGCCGGCACCGCCGCAGCCCAGGAGTGGACCAGAACGGATGTGATTGATCAGGAGGAGGGGGAGGGACCGGGGACAGAGCGCAAGCTGCCGACTCAGCCGCCCCCCGGCAAGGTGTCTGCCCACTCCTGGGAGGAGGCCATCGCCCTGGCGGCCACGCGTCCACTCTTAACCCTGCAATTGGTGGCCCGGACCCCCAAGGACGCGGCCGCGCTCTCCGCGGTGGCCCAGCCGTTGGGAGCCGTGAGCCTCAACCTGGACGTCACCGTGAGCGGCCATTTGAAGGACGGCGGCTCCATGAACTTTGCCGCCGTCCAGGTGAAGCCCAACCACCCGGCCAAGCCGTTGTTCACCGCGCAAACCATTTTCAACTCCCTGGAGGACCAGGAAGGCGCGTTCGAGGCCCTGATGTCCCTGGACTTCGGCGCCGGCGGCCGGGGAGGCATGGCCGCGGCCCTCCAGAAGGTCCGGGACGCGGCGCCGGCCGAGGTGAAGGTGACGGCTCACTTTGACAAGCCCACCGGGGAGGGGGCATGAAGATCCGGGAGGCCTCCTATGCCGTGCGCATCGTGCGCCGCCGGGAGGGGGACGCAGCCATTCTTTACCGCCGTGGCCTGGACGCCAAACATCGGGACCGTCTCACCCGGCTGGCGGCCATCGCCCCCCTGGCCCTGCTGGCCGGGGCCCCCCTGCTCCGGGACGCCATCCGGGGCAGCGAAGGAGCGGACGCGACGCTCACGCCCGGTCCCTTCCACCCCCTGACCCCGGAGTGGGGGGCCCGGGTGGGTTGCTACGCTTTGGTGGCTCAGGGGCTCAAGGACCCGGACCGCCTGGCCCGGGCCGCCCGGCACCTCATGGCCGCGGACGGCGCGGAGGCCGCCTGGTGGCTGGGCATGATGCTGAACTCCCGGGGGGTGCGGGCCGTCCGGGCGCTGCGCATCCTGGTGGAGGCGGTGCAATAAACAGACCCCGGGGGCCTCCTGGAAGCATGGCTTCTGGCTGTCGTTATGTAGTTTTTCAAGTGAGTTTATCCATGTTGGTTCTTTTCCTAGACGAGTCCGGCGACCACAGCCTGGATAAGATCGACCCCCAATATCCGGTGTTTGTCCTGGGCGGCTGTATTGTTGATCTTGAGTATCATGACCGGCGTCTGACGACGGAGTTGAAGCGCTATAAAAGGGAGCTTTTTGGGAGGGATGACTTCATTCTCCATACCGCGGATATCACCCGAGTCCGGGGAGTATTTCAGGCCTTGACCAGCAAAGCCTTCCGGGAGCGCTTTTATCAAGAGACCAACCGGCTCATGGAATCTTTGGACTATACCGTGGTGGCCTGCGCCATTAAAAAGGATGAGCATGCCCGTCGCTATGGACTGGCGGCCATGGACCCGTATCTCCTTTCCCTTAAAGTCTTGGTGGAGAGATTTATTTTTCAGATTCAAGCCAGGGGTGGGGGTGAAAAAGGGATCATTATCGCCGAGGCCAGGGACGAGACCCTTGATAACCAGTTGCGCTTGGCCTGGATGGATCTGCGGGTGGGCGGCACCGAGTATGTGCCGGCCTCGGAAGTGAGGCGGCGCATCAGCGAACTGCATATCAGGGATAAATCCCAGGACATTGCCGGGCTGCAAATCGCCGATCTCATCGTTTCACCCATCGGGCGGCATGTCTTGGGGAAGTCGGCTAAAGCGGATTGGGAGATTATCAAACAGAAGTTTCGGCGGGCTGCTGATGGCAGGTATAAGGGGTTCGGCCTGGTGGTCCTGCCCAAAAAAGAATAGGCGGCGCCCGAATTGCTCAGTCACCGCCATTATTAGCCCTTGTGTTGACTATAAGCTAAGCAAATTATCGGAAAAGTCAAGCAAAAACTTGTGCAGATGAGAAAAACCGATGCCGCATGATGGACCTTTGACCCAGCCCCCCCGGGTTCTCCTGGAAGAATGGCTGCCCGCCGCGGCCATAGGTGTGGAATGCATCCGGGAGCGCTCCACCGGCCAGCAGCCGCCGGATAAGCGCCTCCATGTCTGGTGGGCCCGGCGGCCCTTGGTGGCCTCCCGGGCCGCGGTGTTGGGGTCGCTGTTGCCCGCTGACTTTCCCCGGGAGGTGTTTGAGCGGTTGCTGGGATTTGGCCACACTGGCAGGCACCTGGTGGCGATTCGCACCCTGATGGACAGCGGTTACCGGGTTCCCGGGGGGTTCAACTGCGACCGGGCCTTCAAGCGCGGCTTTCGCCCCGATGACCTGGATCTGCTCCACCAGGCAGTAAACCAACTCTGGGATGGTCAGGTGGCGCTCCTTGACCCGATGGCGGGGGGAGGTTCCATCCCTTACGAGTCTGCGCGGATGGGTTTCCCCACCCTGGCCAATGAGTACAACCCGGTGGCCTGTTCCATCCTGGAAGCGACCCTGGTTTATCCCTTCCATTTCGGCGAGAAACTGGCCAAGGCCGCCTTCCTCTGGGGCAAAGTTTGGCTGGAGCGCATCGAGCCGCGCTTATCTCAGTTTTTTCCCCCGAAGATAGGCTCAGTGCAGGCGTACGTATTCGCCCGCACCGTGCCCTGCCCCTTCACCGGTTATGAGACCCCCCTGGTGCCGGACTGGCACCTGCTCAAGCCCAAGGGGGGCGCAGGGGTGGTGGCGGTGCCCCGGGTGGATAAGCGAAAGGGCACCTGGACCATTGAGGTCAAGGTGGCGGGCCCTGGGCGGGACCAGGTGAAGCAGGCCCCCACCCCCACCTACAAGGGCGGCAAAGGGGTGTCCCTCTTTACGGACCTGCAGATCGCCCCGGACTACATCAAGACCATGGCCCAGCAGGGCCGGATGGGGAGCCGCCTCTACGCTGTAGTGGTGAAAACTCCCCAGGGCCTGCGCTTTGAAAACCCCACCCCGGAGGACCTCCAGGCCCTGGCCGCGGCCGAGGCGGAACTGGCCGGGCTGCGGCCGGGCTGGGAGCAGCACCAGATCATTCCCACCGAGGACTTCCCGGAAAACGCCACCGACCTCAGGCCGATAGTCTACGGCATGCCCAAATGGGCCGACATGTTTTCCCCCCGGCAGCTCCTGGTCATGGGGGTGCTGGTGGAGGGGCTGCAGGCCCTGCGTCCGGAGATCATCAAGGCGGAAGGCGAGGAACTGGGCGAGGCGGTGGTTCATTTATTGGCTCTTGCTGCTGACAAATTTCTCAATCACAACTGCTATTCAAGCCGTTGGGAAGTAACCAGGTCAGTCATCAAGAGTCAAATGGACCGGCACGATTACGCCTTCAAGGCCACCTATGCCGAGATGGCCCCCTGCGGCTCCGGCGCCGGGCTGGCCTGGGCCGTTGACAATGTGCTGGAAGCCTATGAGCAACTGGCCAAACTCCCCCGGTCCCCCCAGGCCCGGGCCGCGGAGATCACCCAGGGCTCCGCCGCGAGCCTGCCCCACCTGGCCGACGGCAGCGTCACCGCGGTGGTGGTGGACCCGCCCTATGCGGAAAACGTGCAGTACGCGGAGCTGGCCGACTTCTTCTACGTGTGGCTGAAGCGCACCCAGGGCCACCGCCGGCCTGAGTGGTTCTCCACCTACCTGTGCGAGACGGACCAGGAGGCGGTGGTGAACGTCAGCCGGCACCGGCAGGCCGACTCAGGGGGCAAAAAGGCCGCAGCAACAACCCAAGCCCAAGCCTTCTACCGGGAAATCATGACCCGGGTCTTTCAGGAATGCCACCGCCTCCTGCGGGACGACGGGCTCCTGACGGTCATGTTCACCCACAAGAAGCAGGAGGCCTGGGAGTCACTATTCAACTCCCTCATCACTGCGGGCTTCTGCATCACCGCCACCTGGCCGGTGAAGACGGAGAGCGAGCATTCCCTGAACCAGGCCAACAAGAACGCGGCCCAGAGCACCGTCATCCTGGTGGCCCGCAAGCGCCCGGCCGCGGCCCAGGTGGGCTTTTTCGACCTCACCATGCAGGAGGCCATCCGCCGCAAGGCCAGGGGCGCCGCCACCCGGCTGGCTGCAGAAGGCCTGAATCGGGTGGACCAGCTGGTGGGCTCCTTCGGCCCGGCCATGGAGGAGTTCAGCCGCTTCGCCCAGGTGCGCACCGACACCGGCGAGCGGGTGGAAGTCAAACGGGCCCTGGAGGAAGCCGCGGACGCGGTGAGCGCCTGGCGCCTGGAGGAGTTGGCCCCCAAGGGGCTGGACGGGGTGGAGGCGGAAGGGAAATTTTACCTGCTGTGCTGGGACGTGCTCAGCGCCATGGAGTTCCGCTTCAACGAGGCCAAGCTTCTGGGCAACGCCGTGGGAATGGACGTGGACCAGTTGGCGGTTGCGGGTCTGGTGGTGAAAAGCGGCGACAAGATCCGGATGCTTTCCGCCCGGGAGCGGCGGCGGGACAAGGCCCTGGAGCGGGAGGAGGTGCTGGACACCCTGTTCGGGCCGGTGGTCAAGGAAAAGAAGCGCACCAAGAAGGAGATTCTCAAGATCCACCCCAACGACCCCCACTTCCGCACCGCCCTGGACGGCTGCCAGGCCCTGGCGTTGCGTTATCTCGAAGCCGGGGATGAGAAGGGCGGGGTGGGGGCAGCCAAGGCCCTCAGCCGCCAGCAGAACTGGACCAGGGACGCCCCGGTGGCCCGCCTGATGGCGGCCCTGGTGGCGGCCGCCCCCGTAGCCGTGCGCCACGACAAAGGGGAGAAGTCGGCCGCGGCCCGGTTTCACGAATTCCGCGCCTGGCACCGGCTGCTGAAGCCCCTGTTTGACCTGGAGCCCCCCGACTGGACCGAGGCCCCGCCGCCGGAGTTGCCCCTGCTGAAAGAAATTCACCGCGTCACGGCGGCAGCATCAGCCCTGGAGGAAGATGGGGAAGCAGAGGACCTGGAAGACGAGGTAGAGGAAGAAGAGGATTAGCCGTGACAACCCAGCGGCAGACCCGACCGGCGGCGAACGAGGCCTTTCCCCCCGGGAACCTGCGCCGCCACAACTGGCCCCGGTTCCTTCAGGGGCCGGACCCGGAACTCCTGGGGAACCTTTATGTGCCAGCCCTGAGCGAGGCGGTGCGCTACGACCGGAGCTGCTCATACTTTTCCAGTTATGCCCTGGCCCGGGCGGCCCGGGGGTTCGGGAAGCTGATTGAGCGCCTGCTGGCCCTGGGCGACCAGGCCCCCCGGCCCGCGGTGCGCCTTTTAGTGAATGAGCAGTTGGACCGGGAGGACGTGCAGGCGCTGCTGGAGACCGGCGACCCCTCCCGCCTGGAGAGCCAGCTCAAGAAGCGCCTCAAGTCCCCGCAGGACCTGCTGGCCAGACAGCGGCTGGCCATGTTGGCCTGGCTGGCCCAGGCAGGCTGGCTGGAGATCCGGGTGGGGGTGATGCGCAGCGGCGTGGGCATCCACCACGGCAAGTTCGGCATTGCCCGGGATGAGACCGGGGACGCGGTCATCTTCATGGGAACCAGCAACGAGACGGCCGACGGGCTCATGGCCAACTACGAGAACGTGGAAATCTCCACGTCCTGGCAGGACCCGGAGCGCTATCAGCACTATGTCCGGGAGTTTGAGGACCTGTGGGGGGATAATCACGCCTATGTGCACACCGTGAGCCTGCCTGAGGCCGTGCGCCTGCAGCTCATCAAGTTCGCCCCTGCGGCGCCGCCGGTGGTGGAGCCTCAGGAGGACCTGGAGCGGAAGAAGGCGGCCATGTTCTGGCAGTTCATCGTCGAGGCGCCTTACCTGGCCAACGGCGGCCCGGCCTGCGACGCCACCGCGTTGGTGGAATTGTGGCCCCATCAGCGGCGGGTGGTGGAGGAGGCGGCAGGCGCCTGGCCCGAAGGACGCTTGCTCTGCGATGAAGTGGGCCTGGGGAAGACCATCGAGGCCATCCTCATCTTGCGGCGGCTCCTGGCCGGACGGGGAGTGCGCCGGGCTTTGCTGCTGGTGCCGGCCGGCCTCCTGGGGCAATGGCAGGGGGAACTCCGGGAAAAGGGCGGGCTTCTGGTCCCCCGGCTAATGGGTCCCACGACTCTGGCCTGGCCCGACGGCGGGACGGAAAAGGTGGGAGGGCTTGGCGAAGCCCTCACCCAAGACATCCTGATCATGAGCCGGGAACTGGCCCGGCTGGACGACAACCGCGCCATCCTCCTCACGGCTGAGCCCTGGGACCTGGTGCTTCTGGACGAGGCGCACGCGGCCCGGCGGGGCAAACAGGAGGAAGGGGAGTTCAACAGCGCCACCCTGCTGCTGCAACTGCTGCGGGACCTGCAACTGAAAGGCAAGGCCCGGGGCTTCCTGCTTTTGAGCGCCACTCCCATGCAGACCCAACCCTGGGAGCCGTGGGACCTTCTGTCCATCCTGGGCGAGGGCGGGGTCTGGCTGGCGGAGTTCAAAGCGGTGAGAGATTACTACCAGGCCGTGGCCGCAGTGAGGCAAGGCGCCTGCGGTAAGGAACTGTCCCGCCAGGCCGCGGTCCTCATTGCCGCGGATCCAGACTTTCCGCAACCGCCGGGAAATCCTATCAATCTCACCGACACCACCCAGGTGGCCCAGAAGCTGGCTTTTGTGCCTCCCACCCAGCGGGATGACATGGCGGCCTGGCTCCGGAGAGGTTCCCCCCTGGGTCGCCGCATGCACCGCAATACCCGGGGAACCCTCAAGCAGTACCATAGTCTGGGGCTCTTGCAGGAGGCGCCGCCAACCAGGAAAGTCGAAGATATTGTTTTTGAATACCAGGATGTACATGAGCGGCAGGTTTACGACGCCATCACCCGGTATATTGACAAACGTTTCGAGCAGATAGAGAAGGAGAAAACCGGCAAAGGCTTTGTGATGACCGTCTACCGACGGCGGGCCGCCAGTTCACCCCTGGCCCTGGAGAGAAGCCTGGAACGACGCCGGGAAGGTCTGAAACGGGTGGCGGCGCACCTGGCTTATGATTGGTATTTGCAGGCTGAAGACGTGCCTGAGGCTTTGGAGATCGACGATCTGCCCGAGGGGGAAGGGGTCGGCAAAGTCTCGTCTGCGTTGCCCACGGACCCGCGGGCGGCCAAGGCGGAGTTGGCGGAAGTTGAGGGCTTGTTGGACAGCTTGCGAGGTCTCCCGGGCGACAGCAAAAGGGATAAATTCCTGGAGGTGCTGCGGGGCATTACTGATGAGGGGCGGGCCGTTCTGGTCTTTACTGAATATGGCGATACCCTGGATTATCTGCGCACTTGTCTGAAAGACATTTACCCCCGTGGGTTGGCATGTTACAGCGGCGCCGGCGGCGAGAGGTGGGACGGGGAGGAATGGCAACGGTGCTCGAAGGGCGCAATCACCCAAGCGCTGCAGAAAAGGAAGATTCAGGTGCTCCTGTGTACCGACGCCGCCAGTGAAGGCCTGAACCTGCAAGCGGCCGGAGCCGTCATCAATTATGACCTACCGTGGAACCCCGCCAGGGTGGAGCAGCGGATTGGGCGCATTGACCGTATCGGCCAACAACATCCCCAGGTCTGGGTAGTGAATCTTTTTATCAGAGACAGTGTGGATGACAAAGTATATCGCGCCCTGCAAAAACGGTGTGGTTTGTTTAAGCATTTTGTGGGGGCCATGCAGCCGGTTCTGGCGCGGGCCCGTCGGATGTTGCTTTATCAGGAACCCTTTGATATGGCTGATCTTGAGGCGACCGCATCTCTGGTTCAGACTGATGCATTAGCGGCAGAAACCTACTTTGAGAGCCAGCCAGAGTCCCCCGATGGCAAACCCGCCGCCATAACCCTTGCTGATATGGAGGAAGCGTTAAAGCTTTGCCAAGAAGGATTCGGGGTTAAAGTCAAGGCTCTGAAAGAGGCTCATACCTATGAGATTTCAGGACCAGGCTTCAAGAAGACCCCCATCTCTGCCGGCCTGGAGGCCTTGGAGAAAGAAACAAAGATAAGACCCCTTTCACCCTTTGACCCCTTTACCAAGAAGATCGCAGGGAAACTCTTGCGCCCGGGAGAGCGTCTCCCCCTGGTGGTCGCCTCTGCCCAGGAAGGGCCTTTCCGAAGCACCGTGGCAATGTGGGTGCGTGGTCAAAAGCCTTTGCCGATCACTGCTCTTGTGGAATTAAAAGCATCGATGAGTGTCTGGAATGGCCAGCCACCTGAACCGGAAGCCTGGCATCGTGCCCGGCAGAAGGCCAGACAGGCGGCTGAACGACAGGTCAAAAAGATGAACCACCAAGCGCAGAAACGAGTGCAGATGTTGATGGCGCGCCAGATAATGGCTGCCAAGATAAGGCTCACGAAGGAATTGGGCAGATTTCTCATGTGCTTAGGGGGAACTGGTGAATTGAATGCCATTTTCAATCAACAGATGTCCCAGAATACCCCCACCGCAATTCGGTTGAAACAGTGTTTTGAAATGCTGGGGAATCGCTACCCCGACTGGAGTATGGAGTTGAGGCAAGAATTGGAGGATTTTTACGAAAATCTTCCCACGAACAAACGCCAAGCAAGGATACTGGGCAAAGAAGTGGATGCTGCTCTAAGAGACCCGCGTTGGCAAGTCAAAAAAAGCTAATGGTTGTTTTCTGTTCGATCGACTTCAACTGAGTCGGACGGCAAACAACATGCAACCGGTGGAATCGGTATTGAGATGAGGATGTCGCATGATGGCTCTCCCTCTTTAGGTTTTTTAGATTTAAAGGCAATGCTGTTCACTTAAGGCTTTTCATCTTGACAGGCAACATTCGTTAAAGCAGGAGAGGATGTAGAACAGCCGCCTCCGGCTGTTCATTTTAACAGAGCAGGCGGGGGCGCCTGCTCCACATGAAACAGGGGGTTGTCGCCAAAGTGAACAGTATTGGATTTAAAGGGAGTCCTTCGAACCTTCTTATCTCTTCAAGAAGGAAGGCCATCCATAATACTTTTTGAAGAAAAAAGTGGAAGCCGAGCCGTCCTTGGAAGTATTGAACTGATCGGTAAATCTACCGGAACCGAAACCAGGCGACCTCCATCTTTACTTGTCATTATTATTACTACTACGTTAAAATTAATTTAAAGTGCTTTCGTTAGCCGGTGAAGATGGACTTTCCTCTTGCATATGGGGCAGATGCCGGTCCAGGTGGCCAGGATTCTTTGCATCAGCCAGCGAACCATCGGGAGGGTCAACCCAGAAGTTTTTTTTATCCCGAAGCGTTTCCAGCAATAGGAAGCCATAGGCCAC
>Ga0194110_10001030_pt1 | contig 36100 bp, 26 predicted proteins | sample TA2Kig1200mmetaG_FD_146192 | JGI IMG/M metagenome (GOLD analysis project Ga0194110, IMG submission 146192) | Freshwater microbial communities from Lake Tanganyika, Tanzania - TA2015032 Kigoma Deep Cast 1200m | ecosystem: Environmental > Aquatic > Freshwater > Lake | place: Tanzania: Lake...
ATCGCCGACTTCCAGTTGCTCGTCCGGCGCAGCAGCGCAGCCTGGCCATGGTATCTGAGCTCGTTCTCGCAGGGCTTCAACATCATCAGCCGGCTGATGATGCTCTGGTCTCATGCGACCAAGATGGTGGGCAAGGAGAGTGTGGTGAACTGGCCGTACATCCTGCTGACTGGGATAGCCATCGCGCTCTCGGTTGGCGTGCTCTGGTACAACGAACTGCCCGAGGTGAGACAGGCCTTGCTGCGGACGAAACCGGTGGCTCAAGTCCCACCTGCTGAATCAGGGAAGGCCGCGCAGAGCTCACCGTGAGCGGCTGAGCGCCAGTTCTGAGAACCCCACCTGAGCCCCCACACGTATCTTCTCGATCTGGAGAGGCGTACCCTTGCGGTCGCCCACGCGGGCAGGCGCAAGGCCATGCCCCTACCCCGGATTATTGAGAAGATACCCTCACACCCGTTCTGTTCGCGTCAGGTCTCCTGACCGAGCGGTCAGTACTTACGCTGGCGTTTGCTGCGCAGCTGGGGTCTCTACCGGTATCTCTGCCTCCACTTGAGGCTGCGTAGCGAGCAGCGCCTCTGGCTCGCCTGCCCCTTGCATCACCAACTCGCCCTGGAAGTGGGCGCCTTCGTCCAGCAAGAACGAGCGCACATTGATCGTGCCCCATAGCCGGCCGCCCTCCAACAGCTCCACGCGTTCGGCGTTGATGACGCCCTTGTACGCGCCGGCGATGGAGACCGTCTTCGCCTTGATGTCGCACATGACGCGTGCGCCTTCGGTGATGAGAACGTTGCCCGGCGTCTCGATCAAACCGCTTTCAACAGCCCCATCCAATCGAATCGAGCCATCCGTCCGTAGTTGCCCGCTGAAGGTGGCTCGCGGCCCGATGATGGCATCAATCTGGTCCGGCGCGGGGCGGGAATCTCGTCTAAACACAGCCGCGTATCTCCTGTTTCACGATTGTCGCGCGCGCGCAATCGCCCGTTGCTCCTCGTCCGTCAACTGATAGCTCGTGGTCCAGCCCGCCAACGGCTTTGCGTACACGCGCGTCACGTCGCGACTGTGCAGGCTGCTGACGACCACACCGTTGCCTTCTCCATCGGCCAACGCCAGCGCGAAGCTCTGGTCGCCGCCGGTGTCGCGAAACGGGTTGAAGCGCAGAAAACCGATGTGCTGAACATGGGCCCGACTGGCGCGTTCGGCATGGCGCACCAAGGTATCCAGCTCGGCCACGCGAGCCGCGGCAGCAGCCACCTGGCTCACGTGAGCTTCCAGCACTGCGGACAGGTTGCCGCCATCGGTGCCAGCGGTCAAGCGCCGGTAGCGTTCCTCCATCCGGCGCAACCGGAGCGCGAGCCAGGTCGCCAGGCCGGCCAACGCCAGGATGAGGATGATCAGGACCGCGAGGATGGGGCCGAGTGAAGCGGCCAGCCAGCTATTCACGTCTTGCAAGCCTCATTCCTTCTCGATCAAGTCGCTGATGGATGCACCGCTGTGGATGCGCCAGGTCACCTTCGCCAACAGCTCGGCGACTGACACGATGGCGATCTTCGGATGGCTTTGCACGGCCGGGGGCTGCTCGATGGTGTCCGAGATGACCAGGCGCCTGATGAGCGGATTCGCCAGCGCATCGAGCGCCTTGGGCAGCAGAACCCCGTGCGTGATGGCCAGGTAGACCTCGGGCCGGGCGCCGACGCGTACAAGTTCATCCAACTGGGTCAACACACTGCCGCCAGCGATGACATCGTCAATCACGATCGGGATCTTGTCCTTGATGTCGCCGACGACGTGCGTCACCTTCGTCTTGCCGTCGTCCTCGCGGCGTTTGTGCATGACCACCAGCGGTAGCTTGAGGTATTCGGCATAGCGGCTGGCGAACTTCGCCCGTCCAACGTCGGGCGCAACGATTGCCGCATCCTGGAACTCCGGCTTCATGAAATAGCCGGCCAGGGCCGGCAGGGCCGTCAAAGGGTCCACAGGCACGTTGAAGAACCCTTGCGTCGCGGCCACATGCACGTCGAAGTAGATGACCCGGCCAACCCTCAGCGCCTCTAGCATGGTGGCGACCACTCTGGCGCTGATCGCCTCGCGGCTTTTGGCCATCCGCTCTTGCCGGGCATAGGGAAAGTACGGGATGACCGCGGTGATCTCGTGCGCCGACGCCCGCCGGAACGCATCCACGTATAGCAGCAGCTCCATCAGATGGTTATTGACAGGGGGCGAGCAAGGCTGGATAATATAGACGTCCTGATCGCGCACCACCTGGTCAATCGTTACGTGAGTCTCGGTGTCGGGGAAGCATTTCGTCGTGCAGCGGCCCAGCGTCACCGGCTCGTTGATGCCGATCGAGTCGTCTTCCGGGTGCGCGGCCTTGTGCGCAACGCGCAGCGTCTCCAGGTGTTGGACGACTTGTCCCGCCAGTGTGCGATTCGCCGAGCCTGAGAAGACCCGCAGCGGATGATGCGTGCCCACGGCTTCCTCCATTTGCTTGCGTGTTCGACCCTATGATAACATCGAGTAGACAAGTAGACAAGTAGACCAGGTATCGCCGATCAAACGCCCATGGCAGCCATACCCCCCAAGCTTCTCATTGCGACGCATAACCTCGGCAAAGTCCGAGAGTACCGCGAGCTGTTGGTTGGACCCCCGGTGGAGACGACCTACCTGGACGCGGTCGGCATTACTCTGGAAGTCGAGGAGACGGGCGCGTCCTTTGCGGAGAACACCCGCTTGAAAGCGACCGCCTATGCGGCCGCCAGCGGGTTGCTCACCTGGGCCGACGACTCTGGTCTGGAGGTAGACGCGTTGGACGGCGCGCCGGGCGTCTACTCGGCGCGCTACGCGGGCCACGGTGCGTCGGACGCGGACCGCTATCGCAAACTGCTGAACAGGCTGGCCGGCGTGCCGTGGGACCGGCGAACTGCGCGCTTTCGCTGCGTGGTCGCCATCGCTGCGCCCCATGGCGCCGTGTCCATGGCCGAGGGGGTCTGCGAAGGGATCATCGCATTCGGCCCGGCGGGCGAGCACGGTTTCGGCTACGACCCCGTCTTCTACCTGCCCGACCTGGCCGCCACCCTGGCCCAACTGCCGGCCGAGGTGAAGAACCAGATCAGCCATCGGGGCCGCGCGGCGCGCGCGGCCGTGCAGATGCTAGGAGGGATGCTGGATGGAAGACCTGCGCCTCGATGAGATCGTCGAATACGGCCAGAACGTCGGTCGGGGCAACCTGCTGGGCGTGGAGCCCTACATGTCGGCTGCGGACTACGCTTCGCAAGAGACGTTCCAGACCCGGCTGGCTGGCTACCTGAGCGTCGCGGCCCAACGCGGCTGGCTGGGCGACCGCACGGTCGTCGTCTGGCCCGAATACATCGCCGCGTGGCTGGTGGCCGCGGCCGAGAAAGGCGCAGTCTACCGGGCGCCGACCCTCAAAGCCGCCATGCAGTCGCTCATCCTCAGCCACCCGCTGCGGTTTGCGCGCCACGCGCTGGCGGCCGTCGAACGGGATCGAATCGTCGCCAGCCTGTTTCGGATGAAGGCAGCCGCGATGGCGACCATCTACCAGGCGACCTTTGGGGGACTGGCGCGGAGATACAGCGCGACGATCGTCGCGGGTTCCATCGTGCTCCCCTCCCCGCGGGTCCGAGACGGGCAGGTGACGGCGTCCGACGGGCCGCTCTACAACGTCACCGCGGTCTATCGGCCCGACGGCCTGGCCCACGCGACCCTGGTGCGCAAAGCCTTCCCCATCGGCATCGAGCTGCCCTTCACCGCCGCGGCGGCCATGGCCGAGCTGCCAGCGTTCGATACGCCGGCCGGCAGGCTGGGCGTGCTCATCTGCGCGGATTCGTGGTACCCCGCGGCCTATGACCGGCTGCGCGAGCACGGCGTGGCGCTGATCGCCGTGCCTTCGGATGGCATGACGCCGCAACAATGGGCCAGCCCCTGGCGCGGCTACGACGGCGCGTCCGCACCGCCTGATGTTGACCCAGCCGATGTCGGCCGGCTCACCGAGGCGCAGGCGTGGCGCAAATACGCGTTGGCCGGCCGGATCGCGCTTGCCGGCGCGCGACATGGCATCAACGTTTTTCTGCGCGGGGAATTGTGGGATCTCGCCGCGCACGGCGGGTGCGCGACGGTTGTGGATGGGGATCTGGTCAGCGAGGGCAAGGGCAGCGGGGCGGCTCTCCTGAACCTTTGGCTGTAGGTCGGCGCTTGTCGGTCACGCGTTAGAATCATTGACACATAGGAGTCCAACCATGCAATGGGAACATCTGACATCGGCTGATTTCGCCCAGGCCGTGCGACAGACAGGCGTCTGCGTCATCGCCCTGGGCGTGATCGAGAAGCACAGCGACCACCTGCCGCTGGGCACCGACTTCCTCAACGGGCACAGGCTGGCGTGCCTGGCCGCCGAGGTGGAGCCGGCCGTGGTCTTTCCGCCCTTCTACTTCGGCCAGATCTACGAAGCGCGCTGCTTTCCGGGCACGCTGACCATCAGCCCGACCTTGCTGATCGAGCTGATCCAGGGCGTGCTCGACGAGATCGGCCGCAACGGCTTCGGGAAGATCATCCTCTTGAACGCGCACGGCGGCAACACGCACCTGCTCTCGTTCCTGGCGCAGTGTACGCTGTGGGAAGAGAAGCCATACAGTGTCTATCTGTACACAGGCAAGATGACGCCGGAACGCCAGGCAGCCTGGAAGTCCATCCTCGAGACCACCCTGCACGGCCACGCGTGCGAGTGCGAGACCAGCATCTCGCTGGCCAATCATCCCGCGCTGGTCAAGATGGCCGCGCTGCCGACCGACCCGGCTGAGCCTCTGGGCCGGCTGAACGACCTGCCCCCCAACCTCAGCGGCATCAGTTGGTACAGCAACTTCCCCGATCACTACGCAGGCGACGCCCGGCTGGCCTCGGCCGAAAAAGGGCGGGCGCTGCAACAGATTCAGGCGGCTGCCTTTGCGGAGTTCATCGCCGCAGTCAAGGCAGACCAGGTTGCGCCCACGCTGGAGCGCGAGTTCTTCGGCCGCGTGCAGCAGGTCAGTCAGAACGCGGCGTGAACCGGATAGCCCACATGCGCAAAGAAACCCACTACTTCGACATCCAGCCGCAGATCGTCCGCGCGGGTCGCGAGGCGACGATCACCGTACGGCCGCGTTTCGATGGCCGCTGGTTCCGCGCCGGCGACGCGCTGCGCGTCAGCGTGATCCCGATGGAGGGCCGCCCGTGGCAGAGCATCCATCCAGCCAGCGAGCAGAGGCTGGTTCATCCGGTCGAGGGCGCGCTCCAGGTGCGATACGCTTTCGAGGGCGAGGGGGAGCACGTCCTTCTGATCGAAACGACCGGCGAGGAGAAGCCCCACCTGCTGGCCGACCTGCGGCTGTTCGCGCTGGAGGATGATTTGTTTGGCCGCCTGCCCTTCAAGGGGGACCTGCACATCCACAGCGCCTATTCCGATGGGCTGGAGCCGCCCGCTTATGTCGCGGCCGCGTGCCGGCGGATCGGGCTGGACTTCATGGCAGTCACCGATCACCGGAAATACACGCCGTCCCTGGAAGCGATGGCCGCGTTCGAGGGCGTGGCCCATGACCTGCGCATCTATGGGGGCGAAGAAGTCCATCCGCCCGACAATCCCGTGCACATCGTCAACTTCGGCGGCCGCTTCAGCATCAACGATCTGTTTGCGTCCGCCGCGTATCGTGCAGAGGTCAAAGCCATCGCAGCGACGCTGGCCGATCTCCCGGCTGGCGCCGACCCCTATCCGCTCGCCTCGTGTATCTGGTGCTTCGACAAGATTCGCGCAGCCGGCGGCCTGGGGGTCTTTTGTCATCCCGACTGGTTCTCCCGCTATCGCTATGATGTGCCCGGCTACCTGGCGTCGCTCCTCTTCGAGCGCCAGCCGTTCGACGCGGTGGAGCTGCTCGGCGGCTACCCGTTGCACGAAATCGAGTCGAACCGGCTGCAGGCGGCGCATTATCACGAGGCGAGGGCGAGCGGGAAGCGCATCCCCATCGTCGGGGTGAGCGATGCGCACGGCTGCGAGCGGGGTGATCTCTTCGGCTGGTACTACACCGTCGTCTTCGCCCCCTCGTCTGACCTGGCCGATCTGATCCAGAGCATCAAAGACCTCTACTCGGTGGCGGTCGAGGCCATGTCGGCCGAGATGCCTCGTGCGCACGGGCCGTATCGCCTGGTCAAATATGCCCAGTTCCTCCTGCGCGAGATCTTCCCGCAGCACGACGAGCTGTGCGTCGAAGAAGGCCGCCTGATGCTGGCGCACCTCGCCGGCGATCGGGCCGCGGCCGGGGCGCTGGCCGGCCTCCAGGGCCGCACCGCGGCGCTGTATCGCCGGTTGTGGGATGGTTGAGGAGCAGAGCATCGTATGGTAGAATTGGCCGGAAGAAGGCAGAGGTGATCCCATGTCAGCTCAACCACAACCCAAACCCTACCTGACGCCGGAGGAATACCTGGCGCTGGAACGTCAGGCTGAGACCAAGAGCGAGTACTGGCGGGGCGAAACGTACTTGATGGCCGGGGCCAGCACCCGTCACACCATCATCGGTGCAAACACGCTGGCGGAACTGGTAGTGCAGCTCAAAGGTCGGCCCTGCACAGCGCACACCAATGATCTTCGGGTGAAAGCCGCCCGCGCCGGGCTCTACACCTACTCCGACGTGACCGTGGTCTGCGGCAAAGCGGAATTCGAGGATCGCAACGAAGATACCCTGCTCAATCCGACCGTGCTGATCGAGGTGCTTTCGCCGTCCACCGAGGCGTATGATCGAGGCGCCAAGTTCGAGTTCTACCGCACGTTGGAGTCGCTCTCCGACTATCTGCTGATCTCGCAGAGCAAGCCTCTCATCGAGCACTTCGCGCGCCAGCCCGACGACCGCTGGCTCCTGAGCACGTACGAAGGGCTCGATGCCGTGGCGCCGATCCCGTCCATCGGTTGTGAGCTGCGCCTGGCCGAGGTCTACGACAAGGTGACCTGGCCCGCCGAAGAGACCAGGCCGCAAGGCCTCCGCATGGTGAAGGAACCAGGCGAGGGCTATACGCCGCGGTGATTCGCCTGATCCAGCGCACCCGCGATCGGTGCACCTTTCGCAGGATGCGATTCTGAAAGCCTTCTTGCGCGACTTCATGCCGTGTGGTACTATCGGCGCATGACTCACGCGACGCCTAAACATTCGAGATGGCGCGTGCACGGTCCGACCTGGGCCGTGCTCGGCCTTTTCGTCGTGCTGACCCTGGCGCTGAGCTGGCCGGTGGTCGCACACCTCAGCTCTCGGCTGCCCGGCACAGCCACCTGGGCTTTCGACGAATCCACTTTCGCCTGGAACCTCTGGTATTTCCAGCACGCGCTGCTCGACCTGCGCACCAGTCCGTTGCACTCGGAGCTGATCTGGTATCCGCTTGGCATTGACCTGATCCTCTACACCTACAACTTCTTCAACGCGCTGATCGCGTTGCCGTTGTTGGTCGCTTTCAACCTGCCCCTGGCGAGCAACGTGACATTGCTGCTTGCCACGCTGCTCAGTGGCTTCGGAACCTACCTGTTGGCGTACTACGTATTGCGTATTGCGTATTCCGTAAGCGGTCTGGCCGGCGAAAAACGCACTACGCACTACGCACTACGCAACACGCACTACGCACTACGCAATCCACAGTTTGTTCGCCTCGCCGCGCTTCTCGCCGGTCTCATCTATGCCTTCGCCGCCAACCGGGCCATCTATGCCGCGCTCGGTCACTATGATATGGCGACGACCCAGTGGCTCCCGTTCTACGCCCTCTACCTGTTGAAGACCTTGCGGGAGCCGAGGCTGAAGAACGCGGTCCTGACCGGCCTTTTCTTCGCGTTGGCTGCGCTGGCCGAGATGATCTTCGCCTCGTTCCTGGCGTTGCTGACGCTGGTGATCCTCCTGGCCTCGTGGCGCGAGTTGCGGTCGCGCTGGGCCGCATTGCGCCGGCTGGCGCTGGTCGGGCTGATCGCTGCGCTGATCTGGCTGCCGGTTCTGGTTCCCATCGGCCGGGAGTTTCTGGCTGGCGACTATGCCCTGACCGGTTGGGGCGAGAGCCTGAAGCTCAGCGCGGACCTGGCCGGGCTGGCGACCCCCACCGAGCTGAACCCGCTGTGGCGGTCAGTCGCCTCGACGCCTGGCCGCGCGGGGTCCGCAGCGGATGGGTGGACCGCGGCGCTGCGGGCCGTGGAAGAGGGCAAGGGCCGGTTCGGGGACATCAACACCGTTTTTCTGGGCTATGTCACGCTGGCGCTGGCGCTGATCGGCGTCTGGCGGGGACGGCGCCAGGTCGCCGCATGGGGTTGGAGCGCGCTGGTCTTTGGCGTGCTCTGCCTGGGACCTCTCCTGCAAGTCAATGGCCGCTATCGCTTCAGCCTGGACAACCTGCTGCCAGAGGGCGTGACCATTCCCCTGCCGTTCACGCTGCTCCATTTCATCCCGTTCGTCAATGCCAACCGCGCGCCGAACCGCAACAGCGTGATCCTGATGCTGGCGCTGGCCGTGCTCGCGGCCTATGGCGCAGCGTGGCTGTTGGGGCGAATCGGGAAGCTGGTAAACAAGGAAACAAGGAGACCAGTAGACAAGGGAGCGTCCCTATCTCCTTGTTTCCTTGTCTCCTTGTCTATCAATCTACCAATCTACCTCTTCGCCTTTCTACTGGCCACCCTCCTTCTTTTCGAACACCTGGCCATCCCCCTCCCCACCACCGACGGCCGCGTGCCAGAGGTTTACCGCCGAATTGGGCAGGAGCCGGGCCAATTTGCGATCATGCAGTTGCCATTGGGCTGGCGCAACAGCTTCGGCGTGTTGGGCAGCGAGCAGACCAACCTTCAGTATTTCCAGGCGGCGCACGGTAAGCCGATGCTGGGCGGCAACATCAGCCGCGCGCCCGCGTTCAAGATGGCCTATTTCGAGCGCATTCCCCTCTTCAGGGCGCTGACCGATCTAGAGATGTATCGCGTGGTGTTGCCGGAGACCGACGCCGCCGCGCGCGGCCAGGCGGCCGCGCTGATGGCGCTGTACGACGTGCGCTACTTCATCACCACGCCGCCGATCCCGGGCCGCTATCCCTACCAGGACACCTGGCGGCGGACCGAGGCATACGCCCTGGATGTTCTGCCGCTGGAAAAGCCGCCGCTTTGGGAGGCGGACGGCTATCGCGTCTACCGGGTGGTTCAGCCGCCCGCAGCGTTCCCGTTTCGCCTGGATCTGGGCGCGGCCGGCGTCGAACCCTATGTGGGCGACGGTTGGGACACGGGATTTCAGATGTCCGATTTCGGATTTCGGATTGACCAGACCAACGCGCTCTGGGCCACGGAACGAGAAGCCGATCTGTACCTGCCCCTCGACGGGCCGCGCGATGTCACGCTGCGGCTGGCCATCGCGCCCCTGACCTATCCTGGCGCGCCGCCGCAGCGGTTGTCGCTGAGCGTTAACGGCGTGGCGATGGACGGCCGGGGGGCGGAGGTGCTGCAAGATCGCGTCCTGGCGGCGGGTTGGCAGGTGATCGAGGCGCGCGTGCCCGCGAGCGCGACCAGGCGCGGGCCGAATCGCGTGCGGCTGAGCTTTGCATGGACGGCCAGCCCGCGGCGCGCCTTCCCCGACGCGGCGAGCCGCGCCATGATTGGCTCGACGGGCGTTGCCAGCCCTGTCAACCTGGACGTTCACAGCTTCAGCGAGGCGTTCATCAGTGCATTCGACGCCGCAGGCCGCGAGACCAAGGCGTCGGCCGGCCGTCGCGGGTACAACGTGACCGTGCTCGATGCGCGCAGCGCCGCCGTGTTGGAGATGCGCGGGTTCGATACCGCGGCCAACACCTATGAAGCGGACGCGCTGGCCGCCTACCTGACAGGCATTTCCCACGGCCGGATCGTCGTGCTGGCCACCAAACAGGACGCGACGCGCCACCTGACGCCGGCGGCGATCGCGGCCATGCGCAGGCTCGGCTCGCGCGTCCAGTCGCCGGCCGACCTGGCCGGGCAGGCGCACGCGCTGATCGGTGTGCAGGGCGCGGCGGCGGGCGCGGCGGCCGAAGCGATCGGGGCCGACGATGTGTTCCTACGCGTGGCCGGCGATTTTCGGACGCTGGCCGCGGCCGTAGATTGGGTCGAGCTGGGGCCGTGATGGGCGAGCTGAACCGCGAACGAGACAACCCGCCTGTCTTGCGGCTGGCGTCTGTCGCCAGGACCGACGCTCTGTTGGCGTTGCTCGTTGCTGTATCCGCCTTCGCTCTCTACCTTCGCACCCTTGCGCCGGGTCTGTTGGGCGGCGATAGCGGCGAGTTGCAGTTCGCGGCGTGGCTGGCTGGCCTGGCCCATCCCACGGGGTATCCTCTCTACCTGGCGCTCGGCCATGTCTGGTCGCGGCTGCTGCCCTTTGGCGATTCCGCGTGGCGCATGAATCTCTTCTCTGCGCTGTGGGGCGCGCTGGCCGTGGGGTTGGTGTATCTGTTGGCGCTGAGGATACTACGTGTCACGCGCCGCCGTGCCGACCTCCCCTGCCTGCGCCGCACCGACCAGGCCCCGGCCGGCGCCATGGGGGATGAAAAACAGCCGGGGTGGATTCGAGGCTTTGGCCGGTTTGGTGATCAGCGGCAGAAACCGGCTGATCCTGAAAGGAGGCTTCGCACAGCCTCGAGACCAGAGCGGTGGCCGACCATTTTCAGGACAGCTTCCAGCGACTGGAACGCGCGCCTGAGCGCCCTGTTTGCCGCGCTCACCTTTGCCGTCACTCCCACCTTTTGGTCGCAAGCGCTGATCGCCGAGGTCTACACCCTCCATGCGGCGTTCGTGGCTGCGCTGCTGCTTAGCCTGGTCGCCTGGGCCGATCGGCCGGCCGAGCGACGCACGGTCCGCAGGCTGTACTGGATCGCGGCGCTCTATGGCCTTAGCCTGACGCATCATCGGACCATGCTCTTGCTCTTGCCCGCCATCGGCGTCTGTTTGTGGTGGGCCGGCTCCGCCCTATCGGGCCGCCGCTGGCCCGATAGGCTGAGAGGGTCGCCGGCCGTCCTCCCGCTCATCGCGATTGCCTGTCTGCCGTTGCTGCTCTATCTCTACATCCCCCTCCGCGCGGGGCACTCGCCCTATCTGCGTGTGGCGGTGAGTCCGGCGCAGACGCTGGAACTCTATCAGCCCACGCTGGCGGGCTTCATCCACTACGTCACCGGCCAGGTCTTTCAATCGTCGCTGAGTACTCCCGCGCAGGCGGCCGGCCGGCTCTTCCCGGCCCTCCGGCTCTTGGCGCTGGAGGCGACCTGGGTTGGCATCGCCTTCGGCCTCTTGGGATTGGCCGAACTGGCGCGGCGCGGCCGGCCGCTGTTGGCGCTTACCGGGCTGACCTGGCTCGCGATCGTCGCCTTCAACCTGTTCTATGGCATCGGCGACATCCGCGTGTTCTACATCCCCGCGTTCCTTATCTGGGCGCTCTGGATGGCGGTTGGCGTGAACGCAATCGGTCGCCGCGTACGTGCGGGGGCATGGTTGACTGGCGTGCTCGCTCTCGTCCTGCCCGCCTGGCTGTTGTGGGCGCAGCTTCCATCGCTTGACCAGAGCCGCAACGATCAGGCGCGCGCGGGCTGGGAGGCGCTCCTGGCTCAACCGCTTCCGGCCGCGGCGGTCCTGGTGACGAACGACCGCGACGAGATGATGCCGCTCTGGTATCTCCAGCAGGTGGAAGGCGTGCGCGGTGACCTGACCGGCCTCTTCCCGCTCATCCGGCCAGAGCCAGTCTGGGCGGATGTGGGCATGACGGTCGAGCAGGCGCTGCGTTCCGGCCGGCCAACCTTTCTCATCAAGCCGATGCCGGGGCTGGAGGTGAAGTTTCGGCTGGAGCCTGGCGCGGCCACCGGCGGCGGAACAGCGGCGACCATCATGCGGGTGACCGGACCGGCGGCCCTCCTTCTGGCCGAGCATCCGGCATCAGTGGTCTACGCCGACGTCATCCGGCTGGCCGGCTACGACCTGCGGCCCGCGGCCCTGAAACCGGGCAGCCCGATGACCGTCACGCTGCATTGGCAGCCGCTCCGCCGCCTGGATGCGGATTACACGACGTTCGTGCATCTGCTCGATGCGGATGGCGTGAAGATCGCGCAGAGCGACCGCGTGCCCGGCGGCGTCTACTACCCGACCTCGTTGTGGAAACCAGGCGAAACCCTCGTAGATGTACATAATATGACGTTGCCAGTCTCCCTCGGCCGATCGCCCCACACGATCGTGGTCGGTCTCTACACCGGCACGACCGGGCTGCGACACCTGGCCGCGCCTCAACCCGCCGGCCTGATCGCCGGGCCAAGCGGTTAGCGTGACCCAGTAGATCACAGATTCCTGCTTTCCGCTCTGGCCGGTCTCCGACCGAGCCAGTTCGGGATCTGCCGCAGACCTGTCAGGTCTGCGGCGAGAGAAGGCGTCTTTGCGCGCGGCATCGGCCATGTGGTATACTGATTCTGCCATGCGTCGAAGCGCACTCGAAGAGGAGGTTGCTGCATGAAATACATCGTCTGCGTCGTACTCACACCCGACACCGAACAGTTGAGCGAAGTCCAGCCCCAAGACGTGGTGAGCGGCGATCTGGGGGTGACGATGGTGCTCAATCCCTGGGATGAATTCGCAGTAGAAGAGGCGTTGCAGCTCCAGGAGCAGGTCGAGGGCGAGACGGTGGCCCTTGCCCTGGGCAGCCAGGAGTCAGTCGAAGCTCTCCGCCGTGCGATCGCCATGGGCATCGAGTCCGCGGTCTTGCTGTCCGATCCGGCGTTTGACGGCAGCGATGCCTGGGGTACCGCGCATGTTCTCGCCCAGGCTATCCAGGCGCAGGGCGACTATGGGTTGATCCTCGCCGGCAAGCAGTCGGTAGATGGCGCCAGCGGTCTGGTGGCTGCTGGCATCGCCGTCCACCTGGGCGTGCCGTTCCTCTCGCAGGTGGCCAAAGTCGTCGAGATCACGGAGGACAGCATCACAGTCCGCCGCGTGCTGGATGAAGGGGTGCAGACCGTGCGCACGTCGCTGCCCGCGGTGATCTCCGTGAGCAAGGAGATCAACGAGCCGCGCTACCCCAACTTCATGGGGGTCCGCAAGGCGGCGCGCATGGCCTACCCCGCCGCCACGCTCAAAGACCTGCCGAGCCTGGATGCCGGCCGCATTGGGTCACGCGCTGCCTTGATCGAGTGGACGAATCTGCGCAAGCCGCCAGCGCGCAAGAGCGAATGCCAGTTCATCGAGGGCGCGACGGCCGCCGACCAGGCCGCGACGTTGGTGGATCGGTTGATTGCGGAGAAGGTCATCTGATGACCGCCACCGGAAAGGACACTCCCATGAGCATCCTGGTTTACATTGATCATGCGGCGGGCGTCGGCAAGCCAATATCTTGGGAGGTGCTGGGCAAGGCGCGCAGCCTGGCAGACAGGCTGGCGGTGGAGCTGATCGGCTTTGTCGCCGGCAAACAGGTGAGCGCCGTCGCGACTGACGCCATCGCCTACGGCGCGGACCGCGTGTTGGTCGCCGATGATGCCGCGCTGGCCCAATTTCGGGCAGGGGCCTGCACCGCGGCGTTCAAGGCCGCCATCGCCGCGGCCGCGCCGCGCATCATCCTGGCGCCCGCGGTCGCGGGCGTGCGCGATGTGACCGCCCTGGCCGCATGCGAGCTGGGCATCGGGCTGGCTGCGGATTGCCAGAGCCTGGAACTGGACGATGACGGCAACCTGCGCGCCGATCGGCCGATCTTCGCCGGCAACATCCTGACCACTGTGACCTTCAAGGCTGCGCCGCAGATGGCCACGGTTCGGCCGCGCAGCTTCGCGCTGCCGGCCCGAGACGGCGCGCGCGCAGGCGTGGTGGAGCCGCTGGCGTTCGCATCGGACACGCGGGCTGAACAGGAAGAAGTGTTGGGCTTCGAGAGCGCGCAGACCGGCGCGGTGAGCGTGGAGAATGCCAGCATCATCGTCTCGGGCGGCCGCGGGGTGAAAGGCGCGGAAGGCTTTGCGCCCATCCGGGAGTTGGCGCAGACCCTCGGCGCGGCGGTGGGCGCCTCGCGCGCAGCCGTGGACGCGGGCTGGATTCCCTATGCGCACCAGGTGGGGCAGACCGGCAAGACCGTCCGCCCTGATCTCTATATCGCGTGCGGCATCTCCGGCGCGATTCAGCACCTGGCCGGCATGAGCAACGCCAGGGTGATCGTCGCCATCAACAAAGACAAGGACGCGCCGATCTTCAATGTGGCGCAGTACGGCATCGTCGGCGACCTGTTCGTGGTGGCGCCGGCGTTGACCGCGGCCTTCAAGGCCAGGCTGGGGCGATAGTATAGCCACAACTGATGGCTGTTACGCTACACCGCACAGGTCATTTTTCGATGCGCGGCGCGTTGACAACTAGAGCGTCCCGCGTTATAATACAGTTGGCGTAGATAACCCGGTCAGATGCACGTGCGATCGCTACCCAGATCGCGCGGCTTGGCAAGCAGTAGATCGGATCGTGATCGAAAGCCCGGCTGCCATGCCAGAAGACTCACGGTGAGACAGCCGGGTCTTTTTTCGCCCCGGAGGTCTTGCTCCGGCAACCGTCATCCAATTCGTTCGGAGGTTCCTTTCCCATGAGTACCAGTTTGCCGCCTATCAAACCCCCCGCCGAAGTTCATCCGATGCAGGCGCTGCTCGAACAAGGGGGATACGACATGCCCCAGCGCGGGGATATTCGCGAGGGGACGATCCTCTCCGTCACGCCTCAAGAGGTCATCATAGATCTGGGACTGAAGCGCGAGGGGGTTGTGCCGGCCAATGACCTGACCAGGCTGGACAAAGACACCCTTGCGGAGGTCAAAGAAGGCGCAGTCCTGCCGGTTTACATCCTGCAATCGTCAGATCGGGACGGGAACCTGATCGTTTCGCTCTCGCGCGCTGTGCAAGAGAAGGACTGGTTTGTGGCGCAGCAGACCATGGAGCGCAACGAGATGATCGAGACCAAAGTCAGTGGGCACAATGCCGGCGGCCTCGAGGTGATCTTCGGCAAGATCCGTGGGTTCGTGCCAGCGTCTCACATCTCGTCCTTGCCGCGCAATATGACGTCCGAAGAGCGCAAGGCCGCCCTCGCCGCCTATGTTGACCAGGTGATTCCGGTCAAAGTCGTCGAGGTAGATCGGCGTCGGCGTCGCCTGATCATGTCGGAACGCGCTGCGCATCGCCGCTGGCAGCGTGAGCATCGCAAGCAACTGCTCGAAGACCTGCGGACGGGCGATGTGCGTTCGGGCATCGTGCGCAGCCTGGCCAATTTCGGCGTTTTCATTGACCTGGGCGGCGCAGACGGCCTGGTACACATCTCGGAGCTGGCCTGGTTCCCAGTCGGCCATCCCAGCGAAGTGGTCAGGGTTGGCCAGCAGGTGGATGTCAAGGTCCTGCGCGTGGACAAGCAGCGCGAACGCATCGGCCTGAGCATCAAGCGCGTACTGCCAGACCCGTGGACCCGCGTCACCGAAGACTATCGGGTTGGCGAGTTGGTCGAGGCGGTCGTCACTCGTGTGGTGGACTTCGGCTCGTTCGTTCGACTGCGCACCGGCGTCGAGGGCCTGCTGCACGTGACCGAGATGGCCGACATCCGGCCGGATCATCCACAAAGCCTGGTATCGCCCGGCGACTTGCTCCTGTTGCGCGTGCTGCGTATTGAGCCAGAGCGCCGCCGCATCGGTCTGAGCCTGCGCCAGGTCTCGGAAGCCGAGTGGGCGGAATGGGCTGCCAGCTATCGGGAGAAGCATGCGGCCGAAGCGCGGGCCGCAGCCGAAAAGGCCGATGAGACGGCGCCCATCGAAGAGCCGGTCGGGGCCGAAGAAGAAGCCGCAGCCGTCGCGGTCGAAGAGTTCGTTGAGCCGATCGTGGTCGAGGCCGTAGCCGAACAGGCCGTCGAGACGGTGACTGTCGAAGAGCCGGTCGGGGCCGAAGAAGAGGTCGCAGCCGTCGCCTCCGAGGAGCCGCCGGCCGAGGCCGTGGAACAGGCTGAACTCGCGATAGCTGAGCCGGTCGCCTGATCCGACAAGCCGGCTGTGATTGGCGGCCGAGCGTTCGCCCAGTTCTCCAACTGTGGCGTTGATAGACAACGGAAAACCCATGACAACCCAGGATCATTCCATCGCCGAGGCGCGCGAACGGTTGCTGGCCGAGCGCGCCCAAGTGCAGAGCGAGCTTGAGCAGCTACGCGCCCGCTTGGAGACGAAGGGCGACTACGGGCTGGGCGAGGGGGACCCCATGATCTACCAGTGGGAGCTGAACCTTGCCCTGGCTGAACGCGCCGAGCAACACCTGGCTGAGATCGAACAGGCGCTGGAGCAACTGCAACTGGGAGTTTATGGACGCTGCGAGCGATGTGGCAAGCCCATCGAACCGGAGCGGTTGGCCGTGCTTTCCCATACTACGGTGTGCAGCCAATGCGCCCAACGCCGGCGTTGACTCAGAATCATCGCGCCAATTCACCCAACGCCCGGCGACGAGCCGGGCGTTTCTGTATCTGACGGTGATCGTCATGCCCGCTATCAGCACGTCTCATGCGGTCGTTCTCACGCACGAGCACACCGATTTCGATGCGCTCGCCAGCATGTTGGCTGCAGCCCGGCTCTACCCTGCGGCTGCGCCAGTCCTGCCGCGGCGCCTGAATCGCAACCTGGAAGCCTTTCTCGCCGTCTATCGTGACCTGTTGCCTTTCGTGCGTCTGGAAGACCTGCCGCGGCGACGCGTGGATCATGTCGTCCTGGTTGATACGCAGACGGTGCAGCCGATCCGCGGTATGAGCGCGGCCGCCACCGGTCACATCATTGACCATCATCCCCAGATGCGCGATCTGCCGGACGGCTGGACCTTCTATGGCGAGGAGACAGGCGCGACAACGACGCTGCTGGTGGAGAAGCTGGCTGAACAGGGCATCTCGGTGAGCGCCATCGAGGCCACGCTGCTGATGCTGGGGATCTACGAGGATACCGGCGGACTCAGCTTCGAGACCACCACTTCGCGCGATGTCCGGGCGGCTGGCTGGCTGCTGGAGCGCGGGGCCAACCTGCTGATCGTCAACAAGTTCTTGCACCACCCCCTCACCGATGAACAGCGCGCCCTGTACCAGCAGTTGACCGAGAACAGCCAGCCCTTTCAGTTTCACGGCCATTCGGTGATCATCGCCACCGCGACCGTGCCTGAGCCGGTAGAGGAGATCTCGACCCTCGCCCATAAACTGCACGACCTCTACGAGCCGGACGCGCTCTTCATGCTTGTCCAGATGCGCGACTACATTCAGGTCGTCGCCCGCAGCACCGTGGATGCGATTGACGTGGGCAAGATCGCAACAGCCCTGGGAGGCGGCGGTCATGGCCGCGCCGCGGCCGCGCTGGTTCGCGATGCCAACCTGCACAGCGCCTACGAGACGCTGGTCTATCTGCTGCAGAGCCACGTCAAACCCGCCTTCACCGTAGGCCAGATCATGTCCTACGGCGCGCCGCAGACCCTGACGCCGCAAACGACCATCGCGGAAGCCGGCGAGCGGGTGCGCCGCTATGGTTTCGAGGGCTTCCCCGTTGTCGAAGGCGGTCGCATCGTGGGCATGTTGACGCGCCGCGAGATTGATCGCGCCCTGCACCACGGGCTGGATCGCCATCCGGTCAGCCGCTACATGCGCGCCGGCGAGATTTACGTGACCCCTGACGACTCGGTCGAGACGTTGCGCAAGGTGATGACTGAGCAGGATTGGGGCCAGGTGCCGGTGCTCGATGCACACACGAGCGCGCTCCTGGGCATCGTCACCCGCACCGATCTGATCAAGCAGTGGGCGGCGGCCGCGCCCGCGCGTGCAGAGTCGCTGGCCGCCAAGATGGAAACCACGCTGCCTGCGGCGCTGCTTGACCTGCTTCGCCAGGCAGGCGCGTGCGCCGGCGAGTTGGGCTATCCTTTGTACGCGGTCGGCGGCTTCGTGCGCGACCTGCTGCTGGACCAGCCCACCTCTGATGTGGATCTGGTGGTGGAGGGGGATGCCATCACGCTGGCCCAGGCGTTGGCCAGGCGCCTGGGGGGGCGCGTGCGCAGCCATCGGCGATTCGGCACGGCGAAATGGATCCTGCCGCCAGACCTGGCGGACGTCCCCAACCAGATAGGCGTACCTGTGGCCCTGGACTTCGTCACCGCGCGCACTGAGTTTTACGAGCACCCCACCGCCTTGCCCACGGTTGAGCGTAGCAGCATCAAGCAAGACCTGCACCGCCGCGACTTCACGATCAACACCCTGGCTATCCGGCTGACTCCCGATCGCTGGGGTGAGCTGTTGGACTTCTATGGCGGTCGCAAAGACCTGGACGACGGCCTCATGCGCGTGTTGCACAGCTTGAGCTTCGTCGAGGATCCCACGCGCATCCTGCGCGCCGCGCGTTTCGAGCAGCGTTTCGGCTTCAAGATCGAGCCGCGCAGCGAGCGGTTGATCGCCGATGCGCTGGACCTGCTTGACCGCGTGAGCGCCGAACGCGTGCGCCACGAGCTAGAGCTGATCCTGGCCGAGGCGGAGCCGGAACGCGTCGTCTGCCGGTTGGCGGACCTGGGCGTGTTGGCCAAACTTCACGCCGAGCTGCGCTGCGATACGTGGCTGCTTGAAAAAGCCGCGGAGCTGCGTGGCCAACTGGCTGAAGTGCGCAATCCGCAGAGCGAGACCCCGCCGGCCATGGCGCTGACCTTCAATGATGCGCCGCCCCTGTATCTGGCGCTCCTGGTTTATCGGCTGCCCGAGGCCAGCCAGCACGAGCTGCTGCAGCGATTTCACATCCGGAAGGACTACCGCGACCTTCTGGAGGAGATAGCCAGGCTGCGTAAGCGGCTCGACGCGCTGAGCCGCAATAGCGTCAAACCAAGTGAAATCCTGGCCGCTCTGACCGAGTCGAGCGATGCGGCCCGGCTGCTCTTGCGGGTCGTCAGCGACTCGTGGCTGGTGCGCCAGCGCCTCGATCTCTATCAGCGCCGGCTGCGTCACATCCGGCCGCTCCTCGACGGCGACGACCTGCGGCGCATGGGCATTCCAGCCGGCCGCATCTATACCGAAATCCTGCAGCGCCTGGCCGCCGGTCGAGCAGACGCGGAGATCAGCACGCGCGCCGACGAGGAGGCGCTGGCGCGGGAGATGGCAGCGCGCCCGCGCTCGCCCTGACCCGCACGAACTCGAACCATATAGTACGCACCACCGAATACGCACTACGCACTACGCCAACCGGCCGCCCGTATCCTCGTCCTGCTTCCAGCGTTTATCTCATCAGCATGGCCATGCAACCGGCGATAGCCGACGAACAGATCACGTCGCTTCTACCTCGGTGTCAACGCGGTGAGGCGGCCGCAATCGAGGCGCTGTACGACCTCTACGCGGATCGCATCTATCGCTATCTACTGGCGCGCCTGGGAGACGCCGACGCGGCCGCCGATCTGACGACGGAGGTTTTCCTGCGCGTGATCAAGTCCATCGCGGGCTTCCGGCTGGATCAGCGCCGGCCCGCGGCGTCGTTCAGCGCCTGGCTCTATCGCATCGCGGCTAACTTGGTAGCCGATCACTTTCGCGGCCGGCGCCGCGGGGTCCAGATCAGCCTGGACGATGGTCTGTCGCTCGCGGCGGCCGAGCCGGGTCCGCAGCGCGTGGCCGAACAGCGCGAAACTGCAGCCTGGATCGCGCGGGGGCTGGCTCGGTTGAGCGAAGATCAGCGGCTGGTCATCATCGGCAAGTTCGGCGAAGAGATGAGCAATGCCCAAGTCGCGGCCTGGCTGGGCAAGACCGAGGGCGCAGTCAAGTCGCTTCAACATCGGGCCCTGGCCGCGCTGGGGCGGTTGTTGGGTGCTGGCGAACACGACGCGGAGAAGGCGATCTTCTCCTCTGCTCACCGGTAAGGGTCGGTAAGTATTACTTCCTGCTTTGGCCGGTCTCGGACCGAGCCAACGGCGGCAGTTGCTTTACGAGTCTCAAGAGATCTGTGGTTTGAGGTAGACATGGAACTGGCCACCATCCTGGACGACTGCCTGCAACGGATGCGCGGCGGAGACGCGGCTCAGGCGAGCCTGGCCTCATACGGAGACCAGGCCGCCGAGTTAGCGCCGATGCTGGCGGTCGCCGCGCGCCTGCAGGGCCTGGCCAGTTATCGTCTAGCGAGCGCGCAGAAGTTGCGCGCCAAGATGACTCTGCGCGCAGCCCTGGCCAAGCGGTCTGAACGGCGATCATGGCTGAGCTGGGCTGGCCTGGCGGCCCCGGCGCGCGGCTTTGCTGCGGCCGCGATCGTCGCGCTCGTGCTGTTCGCAGTGGCCGCGGTCACCACGGTCGCAGCCAGCCGGCCGGGCGACCTGTCCTATCGTGTGCGCGTTGTCGCAGAGCGCGCGCCGGTCTGGCTCCAGCCGGGGCCCGAGAACCGGGCCGAGATGGAGCTGAACGTGGCCGACCGCCGGCTGGTGGATGTGCGCAACCGTCTGCGGGCCTCCGGCCAGGCCGATCCCATCGCGCTGGCCGCGCTGCTCGCCAGCGATGAGGCGGCGGCCGATCATGCCAGCCGTCTGCCCGCAGCCAACCGCGCGGCGCTGGCGCTGCGGGTCGAACGCCACGCGAACGCGCTCACCGCGCTGGCAGAAGCCGCCCCACGACCGCGCGCGGCGCTGGCGTTGACAGTCGCGACCGAACGCGCGCGCGCGATCGCCGATCGCGTGCGCGAGGGTCGGCCACGCCGCGATCCTGGATCCGATCCGCGGCCGCAGCCCTCCGCAACCAATGTCGTGAGGCCAACCCCAACGCCGACGCCTACCTCGACCCGGGAAGCGACGGTTCGGGCCGCAGCCACGGACGCGCCGACCGCGACGGCGACTCCCGCGGCCACGCCAGGCGCACGCGGTCCTGCCGCAACGCCTGCGGAGCATCCCACGGCCGGCGAACAGCCAACCAGAGAGCCGCCGCGCACGGCCCTGGCCACGCGCCGGCCGCCCGAGCGCACCTTCGAGCCTGGGCGTCTGGCCACTGCCATCGCGCAGACCGTCACCGCGCTGCCGACCCGCATGGGGCCGCCCGCCATTGCTACCAGGCAGCCTCGACCGCCGGAGGTCACGTGGACGCCTGGCCGCCGCGCCACAGAGATCGTCGCGACGCTCACGGCGTTGCCGCCAGTCGCCACCCGGCCCCCGCGCCCGCCCGAGGCGACGCCGCGCGGACACGGCGATGAACAACCGGCCGGGTCGCCGGGGCCCGGCGGCGCTCTCGATCCGCCAGGCAATCCACCCGGCGCTGCAGCCACGCCAGCCATGGGGCCGGCCGGCTCGATTGAGGATCCGCCGCTCTCTGGCCGTCGCAGGCCATGAAACCAAGAAGGCGCTGAGGTCCATCCATGCGGAATCGTTGGATCGCTATGCTTCTCGGTCTCGCCTTGCCGTTGGCGGCGCTGCTCGCGCCGGCCGGCCAGCGGTCCGACGCGCTCGGCGCGGCTGCGGGATGCGCTGAGCTGATCGCCGACGGCGGCTTCGAGGCCGGCGGGCAGGGCTGGATCCAGAGCAGCGCCGGAGGGTACGACCTGATCAGCGATTTCAACCCCTATGCGGGCCGGTGGGGCGCTTTTCTGGCCGGCGATGACAACGCCGATGATCGTTTGAGCCAGACCATCGTTCTGCCGGCCAGCGCCGCGAGCATCGGTCTCGCCCTTCGATGGCAGATGAGCACCCTGGAGAGCGGCGCAGGTGTGGATACGTTGGCGGCTGCGCTGATCCGGCCCGACGAGACGATCATCGCGACGTTGCTCCAGGCAGACAATACCGCCGCAGTCGATCTGTGGCAAGAGGCGACTGCGGACCTGACATCGTACGCGGGACAAAGCGTGACGTTGCGCTTTGCAGCCCGCACCGACGCCAGCCGCGCGACGAGTTTCTTCGTGGACGAGGTAAGCGTGCTCGCCTGTGCTGCGGGGGGCGGCACGCCCACCGTCACGCCGGGCGCGACAGCCTCTCTCACAGGGACGCCCACGCGCACTGCGACGCCGCCGGCGAAGGCGACGCTCACACCGACTCCGACCGCGACGCGCGCGCCAGCCGCGCGTTCGGGCTATCTGCCGTTCATCAGAAATCGGTGAGCGGCCCCTTGCGGTCGCCCAGGGGCAGGCGCAAGGCGCTGCCTCACGAATCTTACACAAGGAGCAAAAACCATGAACCCGAAACGCGTTTCTCTTGCTGTGGCCCGGCTGCTGGTTGTGCTGGTCATGGTAGTCGTGGCCCTGGTTCCCGCCGCGTCGGTCCTGGCCGACACGGGCGGCGGCGACGGCAATGACGGTCGCCGGCCCGACGTCAAGTTCACCGGCGTTGTGAGCCAGGTCCCGGCCGCTGCCGGCCAGCCGTGGATCATCGGCGGGCAGACGGTGGCTGTGGATGGTCGCACCCGCATCGTGCTCAGCCGCGGGCCGGCGGCCGCTGGCCAATGGGCTGATGTGGACGCCGTGCGGCAGAGCGGCGGCGCGCTCCTGGCGATCAGGATCGTCGTCAAGCCGCCCGAAGTGCGCATCAAAGGCCCCATCTCGGCCAAACCTGCGAATCCCGATGGCATCGGCGATTGGACCATCGCAGGTCAGAAGGTCGCGGCAACGGCTGACACGCGCTTCAACACCCGGCAGGCGCCTCTGGAAGTGGGCGGCTGGGCCGAGGTGATCGCGCTGGAGGAGCCGGCCGGCTCGCTTGAGGCGCTGCGCATGGCCGGCATCCGGCCCCTGCCCGAAGTCGAGGTCGTCGGCGCGATCCAGGCGTTCAGCGCCACGGCCTGGACCCTCAGCAGCATCCCGCTGGCCCTCGACGACGATACCCTCGTGTTGGGCGCGCCGCAGGTCGGCTTGATCGCGCACGCCGCGGCCGAGCAACAGGAGGATGGTTCGTTGCTGGCGCTGCGCCTGCGCGTGCTATGGAACGAGCCGGGCAGCGGCCGCGACCCTGTCGAGCTGGCGGGCGCCATCGAGGCGCTGCCGCGGGTCGGCCTGATCGGCGCGTGGCAGGTGGCGGGCAGGCAAGTGATGGTCACGGCCGCCACGGCCATCAACCAGGAGAAGGGGCTGGCCGTGGTCGGCGCCCAGGTGAAGGTCGTCGGCTGGCAGATCGGCGGCCGTCTCATGGCCGCACGCATCGTGGTGCTCTCCAGCCCCTTGCCGGGCGGACAGCACGCGCGCTTCGCTGGCCGCATCGAGGCGCTGCCGACCGGCGGCCTGATCGGCGTCTGGACGATCGCCGGCCAATCGGTGCAGGTCACCGATCGCACGCGCATCGGCGGCGCGCAGAACGCCAAAGTCGGCGCCTGGGCGACCGGCGAAGGGATCCTCCAGGCCGGCGGGACGCTCGTCGCGGCCTGGATTCAGGTCCGGCCTCTGCGGCCGGCCCCGCCGACGCAGGAAAAAGAGAAGTAGTACTCGCCCCGGGATTTCCCTCCACAATCCCTCTCGTCTGACGCCCCGCCGAGACCGACCGTCTTGGCGGGGCTTTTGTGGCGACCGGCAAACTCGATGCGCACTCTTGCCGCCAGGCCGTATCCCGGCGATCGTTTTTGCATTCTAATGAGTGAGCATGGCCATGCAACAAGCGATCAACGACAGTCTCATTGCAGACCTGGTGATGGGTTGCCAGCGCGGGGAGACGGCGGCGGTAGAGCGGTTGTACGATCTCTATGCCGATCGGCTCTTCCGCTATCTGCTCGTGCGCGTGGGTGATCGGGACACTGCGGCCGATTTGACCACCGAGCTGTTCCTCCGGGTGCTCCAGCACATCGGCAGTTTCAAGCTCAATCGGGAGCGACCGGCAGCCACGGTCAGCGCGTGGCTCTATCGCATCGCCGCCAATCTCGCGGCCGAGCACCATCGATCACAGTGGCGCAGGCCGTGGATCAGTCTGGAAAACCTGGGGTTGCGCCCCATCCAGGAGCCAGGGCCAGACAGCCTGGCTGAACGCCACGAGGAGTTGGGCCAACTGGCCGATGCGATGAGCGCCCTGAGTGAAGAGCAACGCCTGGTGGTGATCGCCAAGTTCGTGGAGGCGATGAGCAATTCGGAGATTGCGATCTGGATGGGCAAGACCGAAGGCGCGATCAAGTCGCTGCAACACCGCGCTTTGAGAACCCTGGCGCGCACCCTGCGCAGCCAAACCCAGCAGCCGAGGCAAACATGGCTCAGCTACGCCCGGAAATGATTCTGGCTGACTGCCTGGACCGGCTACAGTCCGGCGCAACGATCGCCGACTGTCTGGCGCGGGCCGGCGATCGGGCGGATGACCTGGCGCCCATGTTAGAGAGCGCCGCGCAACTCCAGGCGGTGAGGCGTCTCGGTCTGTCGGTCGAGGAGCGCGCTCACGCAAAGGCAGCCTTGCGGGCAACCCTGGCGCGCAACCGCCGCAACGCGCTGGCCTCGCAAGACCGGCGGCAGCGGCCGGCATGGAACGCTTGGTGGGGTCAGGCGCGGGGGCTGGCCCTGGCAGGGATGCTGGTCGCCATCCTCTTTGTCGGCGCGGGCGTGACATCGGTCGCGGCCAGCCGGCCCGGCGATGTGACCTATCCGCTCCGCACCACGCTGGAACGTGCGCCGGCGCTGTGGCAAACCTCACCTGCTGGTCGGGCCCAAACCGAGCTGAATGTGGCTGAACGCCGGCTGGCCGATGTGACCAATCGTCTGCAGGCCACGGGCCAGGTCGAGCCGGCCGCGGTGAACGCGCTGTTGGCGGGCGATGAGGCGGCCGCCAGGCACGTGATAGCTTTGCCGGATAGCGAGCGCGCAGCCGTAAGCCAGCGGCTGGCGACTCACGCGGAGACGTTGTCGGCGTTGGCGCGCTCGGTCGCCCAGCCAGGCTCAGGCCAGACTCTGGAAGAGGCAGCCGGCCGGGCCTCGGCGCTCGCCGAGCGGCTTGCGGCCGGCGCCGAGCGGCCAATTGGCAGCCCTACGCCATCGCCAACACCCTCCCCATCGCCGGCGGCAGCCGGGCCTGATCGTGTCCTACCGTCTGTTACGCCGACCGCTACCGCGGCCCCGACGCCAACCCCGGCGCCCGCTGCTGATGTCGAGCGGGAGCCTCCATCACCGCAGCCCACGCCGGCTGGCCGCGTGATCGCGCCCGGCCAACGAGCTACTGCGCTCTCGCAGACCGCCACGGCCGCGGCGTCGCCGTCGAGCACGGCGACGGCAACTGCCACGCGCGCCGCGCCGGCTGCAACGGCTTCATCGCCGATCGGCGGGCCGTCTGGAACAGTTCTACCGGGCTTGCGTGCGACTGCTCTGGCGCAAACCGCCACAGCCCAGCCGCCTTCACCCCCATAGGCATCAAGCTAAGCCTTTCGGCAGCTCACCGCCGGTCTGTGACCGGCGGTCGGGGCGCGGCAACTGCTCGCGGTAGGCAGTGTACTTCCCGGTCGAGCAGCGCCGACGCCCCATTGCTGGCGACGGTCCCGCCAGAAGCGGCCAAACAAGCGGTCAAGGCGGGGTCGCAGACCCCTTACAAGCGCGCGATGAGACCAGAACGACCTTAGCTTGATGCCTATGGCCTTCACCCCCCGCCGCCTTCACGCCGCCGCCCGCGCCGACCGAGCCAGCCGACACAGGAGGAGCGGCGACGCCTGCGCCGGGGAGGCGCGCGACCGCTCTGGCGGCCACCGCCGCGGCGCAGACGCCCGTCATCACCCCAACGCCCACGGCTTCGGCTATCCGAAACCGGCGGCGCGTTCGACACGATGACCGTTTCGCTGCTCACGGCCGACGGCGCGGCCATCGTTGACCTGCTGACCGTGGACAACACCGCGACGGTCGGCGTTTGGGACCACATCACCCTCGATCTCGGCGCCTACGCTGGTCAGACCGTCGCCATCCAGTTCGCGGCCCGCACCGACGCGAACAACATCAGCGACTTCTATCTGGACGATGTCAGCGTGCTGGCTTGTCCGTCGGGGACTGCGCCAACCGCCTCGCCCACAGCGACCCCATCGCCGACTGCGACTCGGTCGCCAACCGCATCACCGACCGCGACCGCCTCGGCAACCCCAACGCCGACTGCGACTCTGTCGCCAACTGCATCACCGACCGCGACCGCCTCGCCGACCAGGTCCGCGACGCCCACTGCGACGCCCAGTGCGACCGGCGCACCAACGGGGACAGCCTCCCCGAGCGCGACGCCGACGCCCACAGCATCGAGCACTGCGACCCCGTTTGGGCTGCGGCGGTGCGGCTATCTACCATCCATCTCGATTGCCGGAGGACCCCAATGAACAATCGTTTCCACACCTTCCGCTGGCTGACAACGGTCGCTTTGTTGATCGCGACGGCGTTGATCCCTGCCTCTTCGGTGACCGCGGCCCAGCAGCCGCCTTTCGACGTGCAATTCTCTGGCGTCATCGTGACCGTACCGGCGACGGCCGCAGAACCATGGGTGATCGCCGGGCAGATCGTAGCAGTAGACGCTACGACTCGTGTGCGCTTGAGCACCGGCGCAGTTGCAGTGGGAATGTGGGCTGACGTGACAGCCAAACGCCTGGCCGACGATAGCCTGCGGGCGATCATGATCATCGTTCGCCCCCCCGAAGTTCGCCTGAAGGGACCCGTGACGGCGAAGGCCGAGAGCGGCATCGGCGCCTGGGTTGTCGCGGGACAGACGATCTGGGTGACGGCGGACACGACATTCAGCCAACGCGGCGGGCCGGTTGATGTGGGCCACTGGGTCGAGGTGTCCGCGCTGGAAGACCCCGCGGGCGTGCTGACTGCTCTTCGCGTGCGCGGCATCGAGCTGCAGGAAACCGTGGAAGTCTTCGGCGCGATCCAGGCGTATTCCGATGCGAGCTGGGTCGTCAGTGCGATCTCAGCGGCCGTGACCCCAGAGACGCTGGTGATGGGCGAGCCGCAGGTGGGACTGCTGGCCCACGCGTCAGCGTTGCTGCTGGAAAGCGGCGGCCTGGCGGCGCTGGTGTTGCAGCCTGCCTGGCACGAGCCTGGCGCTGCATGTCCGCGGGTGCAGATCACCGGCATGGTCAAGAGTCTGCCCGGCGGCGGTCTCGACGGCCTGTGGCAGGTGGATGGACAGTCAGTCGAGGTCACATCCTCCACGGTCATCGCACAGGCAAAGGGCCTGGTGGAAGTAGGCGCCGTGGTTCAGGCGACCGGCTGGCGGAGCGGAGACCGTGTCATCGCCGGCCACGTCTCGGTGTTGTCCAGCCCATCGGGCGGCGGCCAGAGCTTCCACCTGGCGGGGCCGATCGAGTCGAAGCCCGACAACGGCGTGTTGGGCGCGTGGACCATCGGGGGACAGCAAATCCAGGTCACTCGCCAGACCAGGCTTCATGGCGTGGAGCAGGCGCGGTTGGGCGAGCCGGCCGAGGCAGGCGGCTTGCAGCAGCGCGATGGCGTCCGCATCGCTACCTGGCTGCGGACGCGCACCCAGGGCGGACCCGGGCCCCAGCCCAGCGTCACGCCCCAACCCAGTCACACGCCGAGCGTCACGCCAGGTTCGTCGCACACACCGAGCAGGACGCCGCAATCCAGCGGGACCCCCGGCGGCGGCCCACAGCCCACGCATACCCCGCGACCGGGCCGGCCATGAGTTCGAGCTGATCTGCCCGGAAGCAGGTTCGGCGGCAGTCGCAGACTGCCTGCAAACCGGCGTTATCAGAGACGCCCACAGCATGTTTGCTGTGGGCGTCTCTGTCAGATGGGCGCTTTGCCGAATGCGAACGTCTTGTGCTATACTTGCCTGGAGAGCAGATGGCGCTGCTCTTGACAGGAGGCACGCATGGGTCATCGGACATTGTCTCTGGGCCTTGTACTTCGGGCGCTGTTCCTGGACAGCGACGCGTACGATCAGGTGCGCGACGACGACAATCCCTTTGTGGAAGGATCGTTCTTGCTCGTCATGATCGGCGTGATCACGGCCCTGCTCAACCTGATCGGCCAGACGGTGGCCTGGGCAGGAATGCCGCAGATGGCCGCGATCAAGGAGACGATCTGGCAGGCGTATCAGCGAGCGCCGTGGTGGGCCGAGCTGGCCGCGTTGCCCGACGTGGTCGAGCAGTTCAAACGCTGGTGGGATGTGGGCTGGCAGGTCTTCCCTCCGCTCTTCGGCGCGCCGGATCCGACCAGGGCCGCGCTGAACATCATCCTGTGGCCGCTGGGTCTGGTGTTGAGCTGGCTGTTCTACGGGCTGTTGGCGCATCTGAGCGCGCGGCTGCTCGGCGGCAGCGGCTCACTGAATCAGACGTTGGGGACGTTGGCGCTGGCGTTCACACCGCTGCTCTTCCGGGGCCTGGGCTTCGTCCCATATCTGGTCATCGGCGGCGTGTTGAACACCTGGCAATTGATCTGCCGCTACAAGGCGATCCACAGCGTCCATGGCCTGACGTGGGGACGCGCGTTCTGGGCCACACTGCTGCCCTACGCGGTCTATTTGCTCGCCTGGCTCGTGTTGGGCGGGCTTTTCGCGGCGGCGACCGCCATGCTGAGCGCGGGGAGGTGAGCCATGGCGAATTGGATGCGCACCCTCTGGAATGCTCTGCTGTTTCGAGACCAGGGCTTCAGCGATTTCCGCAGGGGCGGGGGCCTGTTCCTGCAAGGGCTCGCGCTGCTCGCGCTGGTCGCGCTGCTGACCGGTCTGCCGGCGCTGGCCATCGACGCGATCGGCGGCCTGCGTCATACCGCGGTCGAGGCCGATCTGAGCCAGGCCAGGGCCGGCTTCGAAGAGTTCCTGCGTCGCGCCGAGCCGTTCCTCCAGAATCTGCCCGACGAGGCGCGGCGCCAGTTCCTGGAGCAGATGCGCCTGGGTTTCCAGATGAGCATGGAGATCACCGCGGAGGTTGTCGGCCTGCCGACGGCCCTGCCAGGGCCGCTTGTCGTGCTGCTCGAGGCGGCTGGCGGCTGGCTATCCCGACCGTTCGGCGGCGGTTTTCCGCTGGCCGCGGCCACGCTGGGCACATGGCTGGGCTACGGCATCTGGGTCATGTTGTTCGCCAAGCTGCTCGGCGGCAAGGGTGGCCTGGCCGACTTCTTCGGGACGACCGCGCTCTACGCAATGCCACACCTGCTGGCGATCTTCGATCGCGTGCCCTACCTGGGCAGCTTGCTCGGCATCGTCGCCTATTTCTGGGGCGCGGCGCTCTACGTCAAGGCGGTCAAGATCAGTCACGATCTCACCTACGAGCGCGCTTTTCTGGCTGCCATCCTGCCGTTGCTGATCGCCGTGGGGTTGCTGGTCTTGCTGGCGCTGGCCCTGGCCGGGCTGATCGCGATAGCCATCGCGTCGGGCGGGTGACGATTTTAGATCTCGGATTTCAGATTGGATATGACCGAATTCCTGAGACTTCGTACGGCCGAAGAGGCGTGGGAAATCTTCCAGGCGCACTTCCGGCCGGCCGTCGCGGGCGAGCCGTGCCGAGTAGTTGATGCGCTCGACCGCGTGCTGGCCGAAGATGCGACCGCGCCCCACGATCTGCCGACCTTCGTCCGGTGTACAGTGGACGGTTACGCGCTGCAGGCGGCCGACACGCACGGCGCATCCGCGGGGATGCCGGCCTATCTGGACGTGGTCGGCGAGGTGGCCATGGGCGCGGCGGCTGACTTTGCGATCAAATCAGGTCAGGCCGCGTTGGTGCACACCGGCGGCATGACGCCTGCCGGCGCCGACGCGGTGGTGATGATCGAGCAGACCAGTCGAGCCGGCGCGGTGTTGTTCGGCGCGGCCGCGGCGCAGCCAGGCTTCGAGCCGTTCAGCATCGAGGTTCACCGGCCGTTGGCGGCCGGCGACAACTGCATTCAGCCCGGCGAAGACGTGCGTCGTGGGGAAACGGTGCTCTCTGCCGGGCATCAGTTGCGGCCGCAGGATGTCGGCGGGCTGTTGGCCGTGGGCATCACGCAGGTCATGGTTGCGCGGCGGCCGCGGGTGGGCATCGTCAGCCAGGGCGACGAGGTGGTGCCGCCCGACGAGACCCCCAGCCCTGGCCAGGTGCGCGACATCAACAGCTACACGCTGGCCGGCCTGGTGCAACGGGCCGGCGGCTTGCCCCTCACCTACCCGATCGCACCCGATCGGCAAGCGGCGCTCGACGCCGCAGTGCGCCGCGCGTTCGACGCCGCCGATCTGGTCGTGATCACTGCGGGCAGCTCGGTGAGCTACCGCGACCTGACCGCCGAAGCGATCAGCCGGCTCGGCAAGCCGGGCGTGCTCGTGCATGGCGTCGCGGTGCGGCCCGGCAAGCCGACGATTTTGGCGATGTGCGACGGCAAGCCGGTCTTCGGGCTGCCGGGCAATCCCGTTTCGTGCATCAACATCTTTCAGCGTTTTGTCACCCCCGCCATTCGACTCCTGTTAGGCGCCGACCCCTTGCCTCTTCACACTGCTCAGGCCCGACTGGCGCGCAATATCCCGGCAGCCAGCGGCCGGGTCGACTACGTGCGCGTGCAGTTAGAGACGCGCGACCGTGAGACTTGGGCTGTTCCCGTCTTCGGAAAGTCTAACCTGATCTACACTCTTGTGCGCTCGATCGGCGTAGTGGAGGTGCCGCTGGACAGCAACGGCATCCCGGCCGGCGAGACGGTGACGGTGGTGTTGGATCGGTAGCTCACACGCTGGCGATCTCGCCAGATCTCAACTCCCGATTGTGCTTCGGATTCATTCTGCAGCCGGATGCGCTGCCGGAGCCGTGTGGCGTCCTCCGCGGATAGTACTATTGGCCCATTTATCCCTGCCAGCGAATGCAATATAGTCTGAGATATGCTATTGACGTGGCATGGATGCCCCGCGGCTATCGAGCCAATGCTGCCGTTTCCTGCATGGAGGTCTATATGATGCGACATAACCAACACACCCGCCTGCGGCGAAGCCGTTCCGGTCCGCAGATACTCTACCTGGCCATGATCATGGCCCTGGTGCTCAGCTTCGCGCCGCAGGCGGTTCCGGGGTTTGAGGTGTCCACCGCGCACGCACACAATCTGCAAACCAAGATGGTCTATATGTACTTCGACCCGGACACCCAGGCGCTCTTGGACAATCGCATTGCCGGACTCGATCCGGGGTATCCGGGCTTCGGGCCAGGCAGCCCGCTGCTGAAGGTCGGCGACGAGCTTGGCCTGATCATCAAGGTGGTGCCGCGCGACGGCACGACCACCGGAGTCGGCGGCTATATTGACTTCTACGTGCCAGACGGCATGACCGTGCTTGACGCGGCCTATGTGATTCCCGGTAGCAACCCGGCCGACGGGTTGGGCGGCTACGACAAGATCGCCATGAAGGGCCAGGCGCCCATCCCGGTTGGCGCAGGGCCGATCGGGGCCAAGGTCAAGACCGAGCTGATCGGCCTGACGCTGGGGCCGAACATCAACGGCGTGACCGAAAAGGCGGCGGCCGACGGCACCGGGCTGATGCGCGGCACGGTGGCCGGCGTCTACGGCGACACCGGCATCTTCTTCTCGACCCATGCCGACACCAGCTACGATTCCTGGACCGGGTCAGGCGGCTACGATCAGAATACCGGCACGGCCGACAACACCTTGACCAACAACTCCGGCGACGTGATCGTGCCGCTCAACAAATGGGACGCCGAACAGTTGTTGGCGTTCGGCGCCAAGGCGCCCATCGTCGCCATCGTGGACACGCCGGATCAGCGCGGCAACGCGCCCTGGGGCCTGGCGAACGTCGTCGCCGGCCCGCAGAGCGGCTATGCGTGGGACTTCGACTGGGACTACTGGCGCGGCAGCGCCAAAGACGCGGCCGCCATGCGCGAGGCCAGCAACCAGATGGGGCCGTGGCAACGCATCCGCTATGACGGCAGTCGCATCTCATTCGATCAGGCCGGCTCGCTCAGTACCGTCAACGGCTACGCTTCGGTGGATGGCAGCACGGTCGGCTTCAACCTCAGCCCCAGCACGCCGCTCACCTCCACCGTCTCGCAGGGCGACACGACCAGCCCGAAGGCGATCCGCTGGAGCATCGGCCAGACCACGCAATATGTGCCTGAATACGCCTGGGTGAAGATCCGGGTGGACAACCTCACCCGAGGGCCGGGCGGCTTCCTGGATGACTCCGGCTGTCCCCACTTCGGCGGCGGCACCTTCGGCGGTGACGCGGGCGGCTCGGACAACGGCAAGGACCACCTGTGGCGCTACTACGAGCCGACGCGGGTGAGCTGGCGGGCGTGCCTGGCCGTGGGCAAGCCGGCCACGCGCGAGGTGGTCAAAGTCGGCGACACCTTCCAGTACAAGATCAGCATCTTCAATGCCGGCGACAACGACCTGTACAACGTCGTCGTGACCGACACGTTGCCCAGCGGCGTCAACTTCGTCAGCGCGGTGCCGGCTCAGAGCAGCGGCCCCAACCCGCTCGTCTGGAACGCCGGCACGTTGCTGCGCGGGACGAAGTTCGAGGCTACCGTCACGGTTCAGGCCAAGAGCACCGGTCCGCTGGAGAATAACGTGGTCGCCCGCGGCCGGACGGCCTCCAACGAGCCGATCAGCGGCGACGCGACCGAGATCACTCCATCGGGCGCGATCCCAATCCTGACCCAACGCAAGAGCGCCAGCCCGACCAGCATCGCGCCGGGCGGGACCGTTACTTACACCATCACCATCAACAACATCGGCAGCGGTCCCACCGGCAACCCGGTGCAGATCACCGAGTACCTGCCGACCGACTTCACCTATGTGAGCAAGCAGAGCGTGATGATCAACGGTGCAGACGTGACCGCCGCCACGAGCGTCAACGCCACCAACCCCAACCAGCCGGTCTTCAGCGTGCCATCCGCGCTCAACCCAGGCCAGGCGCTGGTATTGCGCTTCACCACGCAGGCCAGCGCCGACGCCGCGGCTGGTTCCTACTGCAACACCTTCACCACCGTCCAGAACGGCGTGCCCTTCACCAGCGGGTCCGAGGCGTGCGTGGCCGTGGGTGCGGGCACGATTGGGGACACGATCTTCCGCGACTGGGACGGTGACGGCGTGCAAGCCCCCGAAGATGAGGGGATCCAGGGTGTGACGGTGAACCTGTATGCCGGCGTGTGCCCGCCCTCCGGCCCGATCCTCCAGACCAAGACGACCGATGCCAACGGGAAGTACCGCTTCACCGGCCTGAGCACCCCGGCCACCTACTGCGTGGATCCGGTCGAGCCGGCCGGCTACACCGTGACCGCTGACCCGGAAGGCGCGCTAGATGGCCAGGCGAGCGTGACGCTGGCGCAGGACCAGACCAATCTGGCGATTGACTTCGGCTACCGGCCTGGCGGCGCTGGCAGCATCGGCGACCGCGTGTTCGAGGATGTCGCTAACGACGGCGCGTTCAACGGCAGCGATGCAGGCATCAGCGGCGTCACGCTAAGCCTCTACGAGGACACGAACGGCAACGGCGTGGTGGACGCAGGCGCCGATGCTCTGCTCATCACGACCACCACCAGCATCACTGGCTTCTACACCTTCACTGGACTTGACCCGGCGCGCAATTACGTCGTCGTGGCGACCGACGGCGCGGGCAGCGCGGTGGACGCTCACTTCACCAACCCCTACGTATCCAGCACCGGCGGCAGTCGCCAGGCGGTCAGCCCCGCTAAGTTCACGGCGCAGGGCAACGCCGTCACCGACGCCGATTTCGGCTACTTCGGCCAGACCCCCGGCTCGATCGGCGATATGGTCTGCTTCGACGCGGACAGCAACGGCCTGTGCGACGCGGGCGAGACCGGCCTGCCGAACGTCACCGTGACGTTGGCGCGCGACCTGAACGGCAACGGCCAGGCCGATCCGGACGAACCGACGATCACGACCACCACCAGCATCACCGGCTATTACACCTTCGCTGACCTGGGGCCAGGCGCCTACGTGGTCACGGTGGACGTGACCGATCCCGACCTGCCGCCCTCCTACCTGGCCTCGGTCGAGAGCATCGCGCTCAGCCTGGCAGCCGGCCAGAACATCACCACGGCCGACTTTCCCTTCACCCAGGCGCTGACCAAGGCGGTCAACCGGACGTCGGCCAGCCCGGGCGACACCCTCTTCTACACGCTGACCCTCAACTACAAGGGGGACGCGCTCTTCAGCAACGTCAAGATCACCGACCCGCTGCCGCCCGGCACGACCTTCGTGACCGTCACCGGCAGCAGCCCGAACGCGGGCGGCACATACGCCCCGTACGTCTCACAACCACGCGTGTTGGGCATTGACGAAGGGGACACCTTCTCGACCGGCATCAGCATGACGGTGGCCCCGACGACCGTGGCCGTGGGCGGCCTGGTCACGGTGACGATGCAGCTGACCACCACGCAGACGATCACCCAGGTGACGCCGTCGCTGACTGTCAACGGCGGCGATGCGACGTGCAGCGGCCCGACGCCCGCCGCGCCGCAGGATGTGGTCGCCGGTACGCCGCGGCTCTTCACCTTCACTTGCACGCCGACCACCGTGGGCGAGTTCACCTTCAACGGCGACGCGGAGGGCGCGCTCGGCTACGCGTTCGCCACCGGCACGTCCAACAGCCTGCTGGCGAGCCTGGGCGGCGGCGCCAACGTCGTCACCTGGAACCTGGGCAGCAACAACCCGGCCACGGTGGGCCAGGTGGTCAGCGGCGGCGCGCTGCCGGGCATCTACGCCTTCCAGGGAGGGACGACGGCGTTCTGGCGCTACGGCCCGCTCGCCAACGCCTGGGCCACCCGGGCTTCGACGGCGAACAACATCAAGAAGGGCGGCGCGCTGGCCTACGACGGCACGTACATCTACGGCCTGCGCGGGGACCGGAAGAATACCTTCTATCGCTATACCATCGGCACGCCCGGCTCATGGACGACCCTGGCGACTACGTCCGACAACGTGGATGAAGGCGGCGCGCTGGTCTACCTCGATGTCAGCGGCGCCAAGTATATCTTTGCCCTACTGGGCAACAGCACCCGGTTCCGGCGCTATAACATCAGTGCAAATAGCTGGAGCAACATGGCGGCCACGCCGGCCAACGTCAAGAAGGGCGGCGCGCTGACCACCGACGGCACCAACATCTATGCGTTACAGGGCGGTACGGCGACCGGCTTCTGGCGCTACAATGTCGGCGCCAACACCTGGACGGTCCTCGCCCCCATTCCGACCGGCGTCGGCTGGGGCGGTTCGCTGACCTATCTCAACGACTATATCTACGCGCTGTCCGGCAACAACACTAAGAAGTTCTATCGCTATGGCCCCTGAGCGGGACGCCAACCTGGAGCGACGCGCCGGCCGACACCCCCGGCAACGTGGCCGACGGCGGCGCGCTGGTCAACGATGGCACGTACATCTATGCCTTCCAGGGCAAGACCAACGTCTTCTGGCGCTACAACCCGACCGCCAACACCTGGGCCGCGATGGCGAACGCGTTGGGCACTGTCGGGCAGGGCGGCGCGTTGGTCTTCGTGCCCGGCACAGGCAGCGTGGATCGCCAGACGACCATGGACGCCACCCCGACGCTGGTCAGCACCGGCACGCCGATCAGCGTCACCATGGGGCTGCTCTCCAACGCAGGCGATGTCAACAACGTGGCGCCTACCAATCCCCTGACCGTGACGGCCAGCAACGCCAGCGCGGTCTGCACCGGGCCGACGCCGGCCAGCCAGAACGTCATCAGCGGCACGGTGGCCTACTTCCGGTGGAATTGCACCCTGAGCACGACCGCCAACGCGACCGGCATGATCACCTTCACCGCCAGCGCGGCCGGCAGCGGCGTGCAGTTCGCGGCAGCCAGTACGGAGAGCGTCATCGTGGTGCCGCTGCTCACCTTCCGCGTGACGGTCAACAACCCGCCCGGCGTCAACGTGGTGAACAACACCGCCACGCTGATTGACGGCAGCGGCGCGCTTACGCCCAAGCCGAGCAACACCACCCAGACCGCGGTCAGCGGCAACCTCGGCGACTATGTGTGGGCCGACCTGGACGGCGACGGCGTGCAGGATCCTGGCGAGACAGGGCTGGCCGGCGTGCAAGTGTGCGCCACGCCGACCGGCGGCGGCGCGGCGGTCTGTGTCACCACCGACGCGCTCGGCGCGTATCGCATCGTCGGCCTGAGCGCGGGCGCCAGCTACAGCGTCACCCTGACCCCGGCCACCATCCCGGCCGGCTACACCGCAACGACGCCGACGACGCTGACCCGC
>Ga0194110_10001032_pt1 | contig 36061 bp, 35 predicted proteins | sample TA2Kig1200mmetaG_FD_146192 | JGI IMG/M metagenome (GOLD analysis project Ga0194110, IMG submission 146192) | Freshwater microbial communities from Lake Tanganyika, Tanzania - TA2015032 Kigoma Deep Cast 1200m | ecosystem: Environmental > Aquatic > Freshwater > Lake | place: Tanzania: Lake...
CCGATCCGGCCCTTTCTTCTTGTCCTGGGCCGGGGCCGCCTCCACCATGCCCAAGGCCCACCACTCGAACTGGTGGCGGTTTTCTTCGGCCAGGGCCGCGGCGGAGGTGGCGTCCGCGGGTTCGCCGATGACCTCATAGGGGGCCAGCTCCGGGCCGAAGCTGTCATGAAGGCGCTTCTTGATGAGCGCGATGGCCAGGTGGGTGATGTCAATGCCGATCCAGCGGCGGTGCAACCTCTCAGCCACGTTGACCGTGGTGCCGCAGCCGCAAAAGGGGTCCAGGACAATATCGCCTTCGTTGGAGGAGGCTTGGATGATGCGCTCCAGCAGGGCCTCGGGTTTCTGGGTGGGGTAACCCAGGCGTTCTTTGGCTTGGGCATTAATTGGGGGAATATCTGTCCAAATATCTTGTGAAGGAACTCCTTTCACCTCATCTAAATAGCGTTTATATCTGGGCCAGCCACCGCCAGGGGGCCAGTATATCCTTCCTTCTGAATCGAGTTGCTCTAATTTCTCGATAGTGAACTTCCAATGGTTCCCCTTGGCAGTAACGTCAAACCCCCTCCATGTTTTTCCCGATGATCCAGATCTCACTGCGCTCGCCGTAAGATCACTCGCAGTCCAGCGGCGTCCATCCGGGTCAACTTGCGTATAATGAGATTTAATATATTTATCGTCATATACTGTATATGCCGGGTTCCATAAAAAATTTGTTGTTTTCGTATAAAAAAGAATTACATCGTGAACAGGTCCATATCGTTTTGCACTACTATGAGCACTGGTTCTCTTCCAAATGATTTCATTCCGAAAATTCATTGGGCTAAAAATGCTATCTAATAGCATTTTTAAGTAATGGCTCGCCGTCGGATCACAATGCAGATACAAACTCCCCGTGGGCTTCAGGACCCGGTGCATCTCCACCAGGCGCACGGCCATCATGGTGAGGTAGGCCATCATGTCGTTCCGGCCCAAAAAGGCCAGCAATGCCTGGAGCAGGTCCCGCAGTTTGGCCGGCCCGTACTTCATCACCTCGTCAAAGGCCGCCTCGGCCTCGGCGCCCCAGTGCCAGGTGTCCTCGAACGCGGTGATCTGGGCGGCGGACTTCTCTCCGGTTTTTTCGGCGAACAGAATGTTATAGGTGGCCTTGGAGTTGAAGGGCGGGTCGAGATAAATCAAATCCACGCTCTCCACCGGAACCCGCCCGCTCCTGAGAATCTCCAGGTTGTCCCCGAAAAAAAGCTGGTTTTTCCACCCTTCCATCTAGCCCCCTTCCCCTTCCCGGAGAATGGCCTCCACCTGCGCCTTCAACTGCGGCAGTTCATGCTCAACTACCTCCCAGACAACTGGCAGGTCAATCTCAAAATAATGATGCACTAGAATGTTGCGCATGCCCACTATCCTGGTCCAGGGGATTTGCGGGTGTTTATCCTTGAAGCCTGAGGATAACGTCCGGGCGGCCTCACCGATGACCTGAAGGTGACGAACATGCCATACCTGGATGAGTTCACTGGACTCAAAAGCTTCACGGCCCTGTACGGCATATTTTTCAATCTGTTCGATTGCATCAAAAATGTCCAGGAGCTTTTCCCGGTCATCCCTCATAATGGCACCGCCTCACTCAATACACGGTCCCGAATCCTGGTTCGCAGGCCCCGCTCGGTTACTACGTCCACTCTCCGGCCCAGGAGTTCCTGCAAGTCCATAAGCAGGCCGCCCAAATCCATCAAACTACGACCGACCTCCAACTCCACCAGAACATCCACGTCGCTTTGCTCATCCGCCTCCCCCCGGGCCACGGAGCCGAACACCCGGACATTGTAAGCCCCGTGCTTGGCGGCAATTTCCAGGATTTCCCGGCGTTTTTCTTTTAAAAGTTCCTGGACGGCCATAACAGAATCCCTTTTATGGGCGGTTCGCGAACCGCCCCTGCGAGTGATGGGAACTTTTTATTAGGGGTATTTTACCACAAATTTCCCGCGGTGATTGGTTTTCCACCGACTCGAATGCCTGGGCTTCGAAAGAAACCGAAAACCGAAGACCGGAAACCGAAAACTTAAAAAGGCCGGTCCCCTTGAGGGACCGGCCTTTGAGTTATCTGCGCTTATCCGCGTTTATCCGCGGTTAACTTACATTACTTCCCAATCAGCAGGGGCACGATCAACAGGGCCACGATGTTGACCACCTTGATCATGGGGTTCATGGCGGGACCGGCGGTGTCCTTGTAGGGGTCGCCCACGGTGTCGCCGGTGACCGCGGCCTTGTGGGCGTCGGAGCCCTTGCCGCCATAGAGCCCGTCTTCAATGGCCTTCTTGGCGTTGTCCCAGGCGCCGCCGCCGGAGGTCATGGCAATGGCCAAAAACAGCCCGGTGACGATGGAGCCGATGAGCATGGCGCCCAGGGCCACGGGACCCAGACCCGGGGTGAAGCCCACGATGATGGGGGAGAGCACCGGGATCAGGGCCGGCACCATCATCTGGCGCAGCGCGCCCTTGGTGACGATGTCCACGCAGGTGCCGTATTCGGGCTTGGCGGTGCCTTCCATGATGCCCGGAATCTCCCGGAACTGGCGCCGCACTTCATCCACCACGCCGCCCGCGGCCCTGCCCACGGCCTCCATGCACAGGGCGCCGAAGTAGTAGGGCAGCAGACCGCCGATGAACAGGCCGGCCAGGACGCGCGGATCGGAGAGCACGAAGTTGATATTCATGGCTTCGGGGAAAGACCGGGAGTACTCGGCAAAGAGCACCAAGGCGGCCAGACCCGCGGAGCCGATGGCATAACCCTTGGTCACCGCCTTGGTGGTGTTGCCCACCGCGTCCAGAGGATCGGTGATGTTGCGGATCTCTTCCGGCAACTCCGCCATTTCGGCGATGCCGCCGGCGTTGTCGGTGATGGGCCCGTAGGAGTCAATGGCCACCACGATCCCGGTCATGGACAGCATGGCCACCGCGGTCAGCGCAATGGCATAGAGGCCGGTGCCGGGACTGGCCTGGCCGCCGCCCAACTTGAAGGCCGCCAGAATGGCCAGCACGATGACGATTACCGGGGCGCCGGTGGCCTTCATGGAGATGGCCAGACCCTGAATGACGTTGGTGCCGTGGCCGGTGGTGGACGCGAAGGCGATGGACTTCACCGGGGCGAAGCTCTTGGAGGTGAAGTACTCGGTGATGGCCACAATGAGACCGGTCAGGGCCACGCCGATGACCGCCAGCAGGAAGACGTTAAAGGGCGGGATCACAAACCCGGCAGCCCCCGCTTTGGCGGCCTTGGCGGCCACGCCGGCCATGAATTTATTGGCCAGGGGATAGAAGGCGATGACCGCCAGAACTCCGGCCACGATGAGGCCCTTGTAGAGCGCGCCCATGATGTACTGGGATTTGCCCAGGCGCACGAAGTAGGTGCCGATGACCGAGGCGATGATGGATACGCCGCCGATGACCATGGGGAAGATGATGGCCGGGGAGCCGGCGCCATAGATGGTATAGGCCAGGAGCATGGCGGCCACTACCGTCACCACATAGGTCTCATAGAGGTCCGCGGCCATACCGGCGCAGTCCCCCACATTGTCGCCCACCTGGTCGGCGATGACCGCGGGGTTCCGGGGGTCGTCCTCGGGGATGCCCGCTTCCACCTTGCCCACCAGGTCGGCGCCCACATCTGCGGCCTTGGTGTAGATGCCGCCGCCCAACCGGGCGAAGACCGAGACCAGAGAGCAGCCGAAGCCCAGACCGATGAGGGCGTGCATGGCTTCCTTGGGAGCAACCGCCATGAGAAACTTGTAATAGCCAGCCACGCTGAGCAGGGCCAGGCCCACTACCAGCAGGCCGGTCACCGAGCCGCCCCGGAAAGCCACCTTCAGGGCATGGGCCATACTGGTGAAAGCCGCCTGGGCGGTGCGCACGTTGGCCCGCACCGACACGTACATGCCCACATATCCGGCTATGGCGGAGCCGCAGGCGCCGATGACAAAGCCGATGGCGGTGTATTTGCCCAGGGCGAAGAGCAGCACGAAGATGACCGCGCCCACCATGGCCACGGTCTTGTACTGCCGGTTCAGGAAGGCGTTGGCCCCTTCCTTCACCGCGTCGGAGATTTCCTGCATCCGCGGGGAGCCGGCGTCCTGTTTCAGGACCCAGGTGGTGGTGAACAGACCATAGGCTACGCCTACGGCGCCACAGATTAAAGCGAAAGTCATAATATCCATCCGTCAACCTCCTGATGAGTAATATTTCCTTAATTATTATAAGAAGTTATGCTTACAGCCGGCGGTGTCCTCATCACCTCCTTTTCTCCGATTAACTCTGGAGCGCATACCTCTGGATTGAATTGCCCATTAATATCCTAGATTGTCAGCCCTGTAAAGGAAAATTTTCACAAGTTTAATGGAGATTAATGGAAAATCGATTTCTAATGGTTAATCGGGTGGTTAAGCAGGAAAATAGTGGCGCCGGGCTGCGGCCGGTGAGATTAAGGCAAATCTTAGCGAGAATGGCCGCCCTCTTCGGATTGGGGGTCGGAAAGGGGGGGAGGAACGGCTTCTGCCAATTTTTTTTGTCCTTCACCCGGCGGGATCAGGGACTCAGGATGGCAGGGGTCGATGATGGCCACCCCGTGTTTTTCCGCCAGGGTCAGGAGATACTGGTATTCCATGGCTTTTTTCTGCAGCCGGTAGCGCAGCATCAGACGCAGGGGCAGGTAAAGGAGGGCCAGGGCCAGGAGGCCGATGAGCAGATAAGAGCCGCCCAGACCCAAGGCTTTGACCCCGGCGGTTAACAGTTCTAAGACCAAGCCGCCCTTAAACAGCAGGACCAGAAAAGCCAGCAAGGCCAGCAGCCCCAGGAAATAGCGGACCCGCCCTCTCCGGTGCAGGGCCCCCGGGGTATCCTTGGAAGTCTCTCCTTCCCCTCCCATCATTTCGAACCCCTGAACAATGAGGCCGAAGATAAAGACCAGGGCGATGGGGGCGGTGAAACTGGCCAGCAGGTACTCCTTCCAGGGAAAAGGCACCACCTTGACCGACCCCCCGAAAACGCCTTCGTCAATCTGCCAGATGAGGGTGAAGACCAGGATGAGCACTTCCACCAGGGCCGCCACCACCAGGAAGCTATTGAAGATATAGCGCTTTTCCAGGGGGTCGTAAAAGTTGAAAAATCTGGACATGGGGGCTTGGGGAACCTCTATCCAGGGTTTAAGGGACTGTCTCAGTATATCCCATAACGGCTCAGGGGGGCTCCCCCTGGAGACTGATATCCTCCACCCAGGGCTCGTAGGTTCTGCCGTAACAGATGGTGAACCGGAGGCGCCGGCGCTGTTCGGGGGCCAGCCAGCCGCCCGGGTAATCGGGTTTTCCTTTGTTAGCCTGAAGCTGGCGTAAAATTTCTGCCAACCGGGTCCTTTGTGGGTCAGACAAATAGATACTATTCACCTGAAGGGAGATGGTTCCCTGGGGATGCGCCCCATGCGCTCCGCCAGATATCATTCTCGCCACGACGGGAGCGATCATGAGACGGCGGCGGTCAGGATAGCGTTGGCGGAGAACGCCGGGATCATTGCCCACATCGATGGGAAAGAGACGGGTGTTGCTGACTAAACTGTCTTTCATATCCTTCAGGTAGCTATCGGACTTAATTTCACCCCTTTTCCATTTGTCCTCCAGATCTTCGATCTTTTCTTCAGTCTCATGTCGCCAGGTCTCATAGGCCCTACCCTCATACTCCAGCACCGCGAAGGTCCGGCGGGGTCTCACCTTGAGGTCATACAGGAAAGCATCCTTATCCGAGGGCACGCGACAGTCAAAGCCGATGGACTCCAGTTTCGCCGCATCGAACCAGGGGCAACTATGGCTATATTTTAACCTGATGCTGGTGGGCCTCTTCCTTTCAACCATCTTGGTCCCAGGCTGATATACCCCCCCTTCCATTTCGATTTCTCTGCCGGTGAGCGTTATCCGTTCTTGAGGCACTCCCCAGCGGTTGTAAGCCACCCGAAAGAATAGAACGGCATTCACCAGGAGCAAAAACAGAATCGCGCCCAGGAATCCATACCGTCTCATGGCCGGGGCTCCTGGGTGAGACGGCGGAGCCACTTCAAATAGAACAGGATGAGGAGGGCTGCGGCCCCCAGGATGAGGAAAAAGAGATACGCGGGCAACCAGTCCCACCACCAGGCGAAAAACCGGGTATAGAGGAAAATGACGAAAAAGACGTTCCCCAGAATCACCACATCCTGGAGGCGGCGGCCTACACCCAACCAAATGACGCCTCCCGCCACCACAAAACCGGCCACCTGGTAGAAATGCTCCACCCGTTGGTGGGAAAAGGGGAAGTAGCTTAAATGCCCGTAGCTGGCGAGGAAGAGTATGGCCAGAAAGACCGCCAGCAGGCCCACCACCCGGTAAACCCGGGGGAAGGCGGGATATTTTTGTTGTGGCGCCACCGATAATGCCGCAATGATGAGGCCGGCCAGGATAAAATCCTCCGGCCGCTGCCCCAGGGAAAGCCAGTACCCCCCTCGAAAGGCCCCGAAACTCGCCGACAGGTAGCACATGAAGGATATGAGGCCGGCGATAAGCAGAAAGCGCAAATTGTAGGTGTAAGCCAGGATGAAGGCGAAGGCTGCCAGCGCCAGAAGTCCGGCGGCCGAAGGCGTCAGGTTAAAGAGCTCCCGGAACAGATAGAGGTTGAGAGCCAGGCCCGTGAAAGCAAGTAGGCCCAGCATCGGGGCAAAATAGAGAATCCGCTCCCGCCGGGCGGTTAATTCCACCGCTACCGTAACCAACAGGGGGGTGGTCATCAAGATGGCCACCCGGACGGGGATGGAGAAGTTCCCCCAGAAGTGGTACATGAAGAAGAACAAGGCCGTGGAGAAAGCCATCGCGCCCAACAGGGAGACGATGCGCATCCCCAGGGAAAGCTGCTTCTGCACTTTGGTGGTGTCCACCTCGAACTGCCGGGAAAAGGAAGACAGAAGATGGTCGTGATAAACGCGTAAGGCGCGCCGCTGGTCTTCGGGCAGCACCAGGGCCTGCTCCTGTTCTAGAGCCTCCATCTCTTGCCAGAAGGCCTGGATGCGGTCGGCCCGCTGCTGCGCCTCCTGCTGCGGCTGAGGCGCCTGCTCCACGCGTGATTTGTGCTTAACCATGAGAGGTTGACTGGCCTAAAAGCCTTTAATGGAGATTTTACCCCTTTCCGCTAAATTTTTTCAAAATAATTTCTATCAACTCTCTCCCCTGGCAGGAAGCTCCCACCAGTAAAGCACCGCGGCCCAGACCAGAAACGCGGCGTCGATGAGCACCGCGCCCCAACCCACTTGCCGGGAAGAGAAGAGGCCGCAGCCGCAGTCGATTTTCAGGCCTCGGGCCATGGTGATGAGCAGAACCACCATAAAGCTTCCGGTTAATAAGGCAAGAATCAAGAGACAGCTCCGCCGCTTCAGCCCGAAGATGAGAAACAGGCCGGCAGCCAACTCCGTCCAGGGAATAACGGCGGCCGCGGTCCCCACCAGGCTCTGGGGCAGGAGCTGGTAGGCCAGGATGGCCTCGGCGAATTCCTGGGGATGAAGGTGCTTTAGCGCCCCGGCATACAGAAAGACACCCCCCAGCGCGATTTCCAGAAGCCGGGCGGCAAGGGGGGTTTTCGGTTTTCGGTTTTCGGTTTTCGGTTTATTTGGAACTTGAATCAGCATTTGATAAGGTTTTATTCCCCTTTTCCCCTCTTAACCTTATTTACTAGTGTCCACGGGATAACCCGCCTGGTCCCAGGCGTTGAAGCCCGCCAGAAAAGCCGCCACCTCCGAGAACCCCAAGGACTGGAGCTTTTCCGCCACCTTGAGGCTGGCGTCGCATTGCACCTGGCTGCAGTACACTACGATGGGCCGGGTCTTCTCCACGCCCTCCAGACCTCGGGGGCCTTCCATATCCAGCTTCCAGGGGTCAAGGTGGATGGCGCCGGAGATATGGAGTTCGGCATACTCTTCGGGCTTGCGAGCATCCACGAAGAGCGCCCCGCCCTGCTGAAAAATCTCATATGTCTGGGCCAGGCTGATGGTCTTCACTCCTTGAAATTTAGCCTCCCGCCGGGCGGCGCGCTCTTTGTCCAGATAACTCGTGAGTTCTCCCTTAAAAGAGACGCGCACCAGGGTCCAGTGCTGACCCAGGCCGAACAGGACGGCCAGACCCAGGATGAACGCGGCCCAGGCCAGATCCCCCCCCACCAGGCGGCGGATCATCGCGGTTTGGCCTCTCCTGCCGCCGGGGGCCGGGGCGCGGCGTCAATGTCCACCGCGCTGTAATGCTTCTTGCCCCCGAAAAACATGGAAACCGGGAGAAATCCTTCCTCTTCCTTGGCGTATCCCCCTTCCTTGGTGTGGTGATAATAACGCCACACCCGGCCCTCCCGGAGGTCCGCCAGAAAAACGTGCTTGCCGTCAGCCACTATCTGGAATCGGGGACCCAGAGCCTGGGGCGCCGCGGCTTTCAAATCCCCAGGGGCGCCTTTGGTCACTTCCACGCTCACGGGGTGGCCTTTCATGATTTCCGTCACCTGCCGGCTCACCACCCCCTGGAAATAAGGACCGTAAACCCAGAAGACGCCGGCCCCCAGGACACCCAGCAAAAATACAAAAATTATGGTCCAGCCGCCACTCCGAGCCATGGGCACCTCCTTTGGGATGATTTTTGGGGGAGGGGGTAAGGGCGCCCGCCCTTACCCCCTCCCCCAAACCCCCACTCCCAATCCCTTAAGATTTTTATATTAGATTCTGTTGGTTTTTCCCCATTGACCCTTTGCGCTGCCGTGGCGCTTTCTTAAAGGTGGCATTGGGGGCCAACCGGGGATACTCTAACTTTTTGCTCGCCAGTAATTCATCAATAGTCAAAATTTGCAGTCGGGGATAGCTCAAGCCCGGCAGATGCTCCGGCTCATAAAATCCTGCGGTGGCGGTTTCCTTTATCATAGCCGGAGTGGGGTCTTTTAACGTCAGGAACGCGGCCAGAACTGCTTTTTCCCTTTCCATAACCCCTTTAAGGTCGCGTATCTGGCTTACGGTCACCTGCCCGCTTTTCACCTGGACAACAATCTTTTTGGCCTTGCCGCTCCTATCATCAATAAAATTAATAATCCCGTCAATTCCAGTGTCAGCCCCTTTTTTCTTTTCTTGGGCTGGCCTGGCATCAACCAGCCCCAAGGCCCACCATTCGAACTGGTAACGGTTCTTCCGGGCGAGTGCTTTGGCCCCAGCTAAATCCTTGGGGACACCTATTTCTACATAGTTGGAAAGGTCATCACCGAAGGTGTCGTGGAGTCGATTCTTAATCAAGGTGATGGCCAGATGAGTTATATCAATTCCGATCCAGCGGCGATGTAGGCGCTCCGCCACGGCCAGAGCGGTGCCGCACCCGCAGAAGGGATCAAGCACTACATCTCCTTCGTTGCTGCTGGCCTTAATGATGTGTTCCAAAAGCGCTTCGGGCTTTTGGGTGGGATACCCCAGGCGTTCTTTGGAAGCTTTATTTATAATGTTAATTTCCCACCAATCGCGAGGCGCTACCCCCGCTCGATCTTCCAAGTAATCACGATAAGTTAGGCCGGGGTACATCTCTTCGTGTTCCGGCCTTAGACCATCGGCAGCCTTTATAGGAGACCCTTTTATATTTCTGCCTCTAATTTGATAATATCCCTTATCATCTTTATATTTGAATTTAGAAAGGGTTACACTGGAATATTCTTCTATTACATCTTTCCAATTAAAGGTTCTTTCAGCATCAATATCTTTACAATAAAACAAAATAACATCATGTTTTTTATTCCATTTGGGTAAAATTCTCTCCCTTTCTTTATAACACCAAATAATTTCATTCAAATAATTATTTGCTCCAAAGACAGCATCCATCACTAATTTAAGATAATGACTGGCGGTTGGGTCACAATGTAAATAAATGCTTCCTGTAGATTTCAGCACTCTTCTAAGTTCAAGCAGCCTTATAGCCATCATCGTGAGGTAAGCCAGCATGTCGTTAAAACCCAAGAACGCCCTTAAAGCGTCCAGGAGCTCCGCCAGCTTCGCAGGCCCGCGATTGATAATTTCCTGGTATGCCTTTTGGGATTCCCGACCCCAATGCCAGGTATCTTCAAACGCCGTGATCTGGGCCGCGGATTTCTCTCCAGTTTTCTCTTCGAACAGAATATTATAAGTGGCGTTGGAATTAAACGGCGGATCTAAATAGATTAGATCCACGCATTCTTCTGGGATATGGTTATGCAGAATTTCCAGATTGTCGCCGAAATAGAGTTTATTTTTCCAAGCTTTTTCTATCATTGTGGGCCCTCTACATTTTTCGGCCTTTTCAGCCCCGCTAAAAAGAAATAAACTTATGGTAGATTCAAACCTATAACATTTGGGGTAAGTTATGCAATATGCCTAAAGAAAAACTCTATCTCAAAGCCATCGCCTTTGACCTGGGCAATGTCCTGGTAAAAGTGGACCATCAAAGGTTCTGCAAGGAGTTGGCCCGGATAGCCAAAACCACTCCGGAGGACATTTTTAGCGCCATTTTCGAATCCGGGCTGGAATCCCGCTTTGACACCGGCCGCCTCTCTGAACGAGACTTTTACGAGCGGGTCCGGAAACATCTTGGCCTTAGCGTCCCCTTCCTGCAATTCTGCTTATTGTGGAATGAAATTTTCGAGCCCATGGAAAGGATTGAGGAGATCTTGGAGCGGTTGTATCCCCGTTATCCCCTTTTCCTCCTTTCCAATACCAATTCCTTGCACTTTAGTTATATAGAAAAACGTTTTATCCATATTATCCCATATTTTGAATCTTTTATTCTCTCCTACCTGGTGGGCAGCCGCAAGCCCGAGCCCGGCATCTACCAGGCGCTCATCAAAGAAATGGGGGCGCGTCCGGAGCGCTGCCTGTTCGTGGACGACAAGCTTCCCTTCGTGGAAGCCGCCCGGGAGCACAGTTTGGTGGCCTGGCATTTCACCGATCCCCAGGATTTTTGCCGTCGCCTCACGGAGCAAGGCGTCTGGTAGTTTCGAGTTTCGAGTTTCAAGTTTTGAGTTGTGAGAAAAAGCGAAGAGACGCCTGTCAGTGGGGACTGCCCATTCTTCAATTCGATGGAAGCCTTTGGCAATTGGCTTCCTCTTGCTGAAATGAAAACCAAAAGACCATGTGGCACAGGCTTCCAGCCGGTGGGAAAGCCCCTTGGGAGAGCAGGCGGCGCCCACAGGCCGGAGGCCTGTGCCACTATTTTTTTATGGTCGGTGATCTCTCTCCGGATAGGGAGATTTTTCTCTTTTATACCCTCTCTGGATTCCTTTTTCGGAGCCAAAGGCAATAATCAAATTCTCCAACTACGCGGATTTCCAAAACGAAAACTCAAAACTCGAAACTCGAAACTAAAACGCCTTGCCAATGGCCTTATCCAGCCGGGCTTCGTTCACTTTGTAATCATACAGGGCCTGAACGTAGCGCAGTTCGGCCCGGGAAAGCTGCACCTGGGCGTCGGTGACCTCGATGATGGACCCCACCCCCACCTGGTAGCGCCCCTGGGCCAGGCGGAAGTTTTCCCGGGCCGATTCCATGGCCTTTTTGGTGGCCCGGATTAGCTCCCATCCCGATTTCAGGTCCAGGTATGCCTGTTCCACTTCCTTGCCCACGTCCTGGCGCAGGACCTCGCCGCCGGCCAAAGTGGCCTGAATGTTGGACCTGGCCACCCGCACGTTGTGATAGGTGAGCAAGCCGTCAAACACCGGCAAGGTCAGCCCCGCCCCTATCCACCAGGAGCGGTTTTCCAGGGTGGTGCTGGAGAAAGGCGCGTCGGTGCCCGACCAACCATAGGCCGCCAGGGAGGTCAACGTAGGGAAATAGCCTGCTCTGGCAACGTTAAAGGCCGCCTCATTGAAGTCTTGTTGATAGCGATTTCTCAGAATTTCCGGGCGCTTCTGCAAGGCCTGGGTCTTCAGGTCCGGCAGGGACAGGGGGGCGGGGGTGACGTCCAGGACGTCTTCCAAATCCTTGAAGGGCCAGGTCTTCAGTCCCAGGGCGTTCAACAGGGTGACCCGGGCCAGGTCCACCGCGTTTTTGGCCCGGATGAGGCCGGCCTCGGCGTCGTAGAGGTTGGCTTCCGCCTTGGTGACATCGATCTTGGCCCGCAGCCCCACGTTGTAAAAGCCCTGGGCCTGTTTCAGCAGGGTCTGGTTTTGGGCCACGTTCTCCTGTTCCACCTTCACGGCCCGCTGGGCCGCCAGATTAGCGTAATAGGCGGTGCGGGCGTCCAGCACCACCTTCTGGCGATTGCCGGAGTAATCCTCCCGGCTCTGGTGAAAACTGGCCCGGGACTGGTCGATCTGGCCCGGAGTCTTGCCGAAGTCATAAATGAGCTGGGTCAGGGAGAAACGGTTGATATAAAAGTCCGTGGTCTGGCCGCCGGAGACCCCCCCGAGCCCGGGTGGACCGCTGATTCCCGGAGCGCCAGAGGTGGCGGGAAAGGCGTTACCCCAGAAAAAATTGCCGGTGTAAGTGAATTGGGGCAGGTACGCCGCCCGGGTGGCCCCGATCTGGTATTGGGCCGCGGCCACTTTCTCTTTGGATTCCTTCAAGGAGGGGTGTTCCTTCAGGGCAATGTCAATGGCCTGCTGCATGGTCAGGCGGCCGTTGCCCTCCTGGGCCGGTGCCGGTTGAGCCATGGTCCCGATCAGGGCGACGGCGGTGAATATAATCAAAACCCTGTGGACTCCCCCAGGCTTGCGACTCATATTTCACTTAACCTCTAAATGCGGTATTTAGCCGAATCAAAAATCCGGCTTGCGCAAATGAAAATCCGTGGCCTGTTCAAAGGCGTGGGCGGTCTGGAGGACCACCGGCTCCCCCAAGGGCGGCCCCAAAATCTGCAAGCCGATGGGCAGCCCCGAACTGGAGAAGCCGCAGGGAACGGAGATTCCCGGAATGCCCGCCAGGTTCACCGAGATGGTGAAGATGTCCGACAGGTACATGGTCAGGGGATCGTCGATTTTTTCGCCGATGCGGAAAGCCGGGGTGGGCGTCACCGGCGCGGCGATGACCGCGCACTTTTTAAAAGCCGCGTCAAAGTCCCGGCGGATCAACATGCGCACCTGGGAGGCTTTCTTATAGTATGCCTCATAATATCCGGCGGACAGGGCGTAGGTCCCCAGCATGATGCGCCGGCGCACCTCCGCCCCGAAACCTTGCGCCCGGGTATTATAGTACATCTCCATGAGGTTGCGGCCTTTCATCCGCAACCCGTACTTTACGCCGTCGTAGCGGGCCAGGTTGGAGGAGGCCTCGGCCACCGCCACCACGTAATAGGTGGCCACGGCGTATTCGCTGTGGGGGAGGCTCACCTCCACCAGTTCCGCGCCCAGGGAGGCCAGGGTTTTCAAGGCCGCCTCCACCGCGTCCCGCACTTCCGGGTCCAGGCCTTCCCCGAAATATTCTTGGGGAACTCCCACCTTCAGGCCCCGGATCTCCCGGCCCAGGGCTTCCAGGTAGTCAGGGACCGGCTCCGGCACCGAGGTGGAATCCTGGGGATCGAATCCGGCAATGGCCTGAAGGAGCACCGCCGCGTCCCGCACTTCTTTGGACAAGGGGCCGATCTGATCCAGAGACGAAGCATAAGCCACCAGCCCGTAACGGGAGACCCGGCCGTAGGTGGGCTTCAGCCCCACCACCCCGCAGTGGGACGCGGGCTGGCGGATGGACCCGCCGGTGTCGGACCCCAGGGACGCGGTGCACAGGTCTGCGGCCACCGCCGCGGCAGAGCCGCCGCTGGACCCTCCGGGGATGCGATCCCGGCGCCAGGGGTTATGGGTGGGACCGAAGGCAGAATTCTCCGTGGAGGAGCCCATGGCGAATTCGTCCATGTTGGCTTTGCCCAGGAACACCGCGCCGGCCTCGCGCAGGCGGACGCACACGGTGGCGTCATAAGGCGGGATAAAGTTTTCCAGGATCCGGGAAGCGCAGGTGGTCCGGAGGCCCCGGGTGGCCAACACGTCTTTCAGGGCCAGGGGGATGCCGGTCAAGAGGGCGCCTTCTCCCCGGCGCAGCCGGGCTTCCGCGTCCCGGGCCTGGGCCCGGGCTCCGTCGGCGTCCACCGTTAGGTAGGCGTTGATCTCCTGGTTCCGTTGGCCGATGCGCTCCAGGAACTGCTCCGTCACCTCCACCGGGGAGACCTCGCCCCGGGCCAGCAGCGGCGCCAGCTGGCTGATGCTTAGGCTATAAAAAGGTTCTGTCATCAGACTGCCTGTAACAGTTTTAAGTTTTAAGTCTTAAGATTTTAGTTTTTAATAGCTCTCAATTTCCAATATAATTGATTACTTACTCGCTCACCGCCCTTCCCCCAAAACCGAAAACCGAAAACCGAAAACCGTCTTTAAATAATGCGGGGCACCAGGCCTCTTCCCGGGCCGGGGCATTTTCCAGGGCCTGATCCCGGGGGAGGCTCTCCTTAACCTCATCCTCCCGGAAGGCGTTAAAAACCGGCACCACGTGAGCCAGGGGCGGCACGCCCTCGGTGTCCAGTTCCTGCAGCTTTTCGATATATTTCAAGATGTCGTTAAGCTGCCGGGTGAATACCTCGATTTCTTCCGGTTTAAGACGCAGCCGGGCCAGATGGGCCACGTGAAGGACTTCTTCCGGGGTAAGAATCATGTTGTTCTCCAGGTTTCAGGTTTCAGGTTTCAGGTTCTTGGTCAGGTCTAGGTTTAACCTAAAACCTGAAACCTGGCACCGAAAACCTGCTCTGTATTATATCCGCCAAAACCGGGGAATAAAGAAGAAAACGGCTTTAACAAAGCAACTGGTGGAATTTTCTCACAAATGGAAAAAATCGTGGGAAGTCCTTGCAGTAAATTTTGGGGTTATAGTAGAAAAAGAATCTGGAATTGGTTATAGTTTAAATAAACAGGTCTATTCAGGAAAATTCTTGTCGCAGAGGCTTGTCCCGGCTCGCGGTTAAATGCCCCCCTTCTCTTCCAGCCTTGGGGAAGGGATTAATTTTCGCGCCGGGCGCCAGAGAGAAAATGAATCAGGTCCATGACTTAGCCCAACTCCAGGAGATCGCCCGCCAGGTCCGGATTGACATCATTGACATGTTGCACCGGGCCGGATCCGGCCACACGGGGGGGTCGCTCTCGGCCACCGACATTATGGTGGCCTTATTTTTCGGCAAGATGCGCCGTCGGGAAGACGACCCCTGCTGGCCCCACCGGGACCGCTTCATCCTGTCCAAAGGGCACTGCGCCCCGGCGCTCTATGCGGTCTTATCCCGGCTGGGCCACTTTCCCCGGGAAGAACTGCAACAACTGCGCCGCTTCGGCAGTATGCTCCAGGGCCATCCCGATTCCTCCTGCACTCCGGGGGTGGAGATCCCCACCGGCTCCCTGGGCCAGGGCTTGTCCATCGGCAACGGCCTGGCCCTGGCTTCCCGGCTGCGGGGACTGGAAAGCCGAATTTACGTGCTTCTGGGAGACGGAGAGGTTCAGGAAGGCATGGTGTGGGAAGCGGCCATGACCGCGGCTCACTACGGGCTGGACAACCTCACCGCGATCATCGACCGCAACCGGCTCCAGATCGACGGCCGCACCCAGGAGGTTATGAGCCTGGAACCCCTGGCTCAGAAATGGCAAGCCTTCGGCTGGCACGCCATGGAGGTGGACGGCCACAGCATGCCGGAACTGCTGGCCGCCTTTGACGCCGGTTCCCAGATCCAGGGGAAACCCGCCATGATCATTGCCCACACCACCAAAGGGAAAGGCGTGTCCCTGTTCGAAGACAAAGTGAAATATCACGGGGTGGCCCCCAACAAAGAAGAATACGACCAAGCGATGAAAGAGCTGGGAGCGGACCGCCCGGCCCGAGGATAGACGTGATTCCCAAAGAGAGCACCCGGGTAGAATACGGCAAAACCCTGAAAGAGCTGGGCAGCCAATACCCCGAAATCGTGGTTCTGGATGCGGACCTGTCCGCTTCCACCCAGACCAAGTATTTCGCCCTGGCCTTCCCCCAGCGGTTTTTCAATATGGGGGTGGCGGAACAGGACCTGATGGGCACCGCCGCGGGTCTGGCCGTGGGCGGGATGATCCCTTTTGCCAGCACCTTTGCCATTTTCGCCGCGGGGCGGGCCTGGGAGCAGGTGCGGCAATCCATCGCTTACGGCGCCCTCAATGTCAAAATCGTGGCCAGCCACGGCGGCGTCACGGTGGGAGAAGACGGCGGCTCCCACCAGGCCCTGGAAGACCTGGCCTTGATGCGGGTGCTCCCCAACATGGTGGTCCTGGTGCCCGCGGACGGCCCTGAAACCCGGGCCATGACCCGGTGGGCCGCCCAGTATCACGGCCCGGTCTACATGCGTACCGGGCGCTCCACCATGCCGGTAATTTATGGCGAGGACCACCGCTTCCAACTGGGGAAAGGCTCCATTCTGCGAGAAGGAGATGACGTCTCCCTAATGGGCATCGGGGTCATGGTGCACGCCTGCCTGGAAGCCGCTTCCTTGCTGGAAAAGGAGGGGGTTTCCGCCCGGGTGCTGAACCTGTCCTGTCTCAAGCCCCTGGATTGGGAACTGGTGGTGGATTCGGCCCGGCGCACCGGCTGCGTGGTCACCGCGGAAGAACACATGGTTACCGGCGGCCTGGGCAGCGCGGTCGCCGAAGTGCTCAGTGAACACCATCCGACGCCGGTCAAACGGGTCGGCATCCGGGACGTGTTCGGCATTTCAGGAACCCCGGGTGATTTACTGAAACACTACGGCCTGACGGCTCGGGATGTTGTCTTGGCGGCTCGCCAGGCAATGGCCCGCAAAAAAGGCGCTTAAGCGATATGGAGAACGGTAAGTTGAAAAATCAACAGCAGCCAGGGGTATTCCGCCGGGGTCGTGTCTGGAAAGTCGTCGCAATCTTCCTGATCCTGGCCGCGGCCCTTTATTGGCAGCCCCTATACAGCGCCGGGCCGGTTCAGGGGTACGATTCCCTGCGCCTGCTCACTGAGGCCCTATACGAAATCTCCCAGAAATTCGTTTACCAGAAAAGCGAAGATGAGATGATGGACGGCGCCCTCCGGGGCATGATGAACTCCCTGGACCCCGACTCCTCCTTCCTCAGCCCCCTGGAATACAAAGACTTGCGAGACGGGAAAAAGGGCCAGGTCGCGGAAGCCGGGGTGGAGCTGATTTTTAAAGACCACCTCCTCACCGTGGCCTCGGCCCTGGACAACGGTCCGGCTTATCGGACCGGGTTGCGCCAGGGGGACCATATCTTGAAGGTCAACGGCCATTTGGTCCGCAACCTCACCGGCCAGGAGGCCGCCCGGCGCTTCCAGGGCCCCCCCAATACCGCCATCAAGCTCCAGGTGATCCGCAACGGCGTAGTCAAGCCCTTGGACTTTACCGTGACCCTGGAGCCTTTGACCGGGAGCAGCGTAAATTCTCAGATGGTGGGCGACTCCCTGGGTTATATCCGCATCGGGTATTTCAATGACGCCACCCACCGGGACCTGGCTTCCGCCATCAAAGCCCTCCAACGCCAGCCGACCCCGCTCCGGGGGGTGGTCCTGGATCTGCGCAACAACGCCCGGGGCACCCTGGAACAGGGGGTGCGCAGCGCCTCCGTCTGGTTGGGGGACAAACAGATTATTTCCACCAAAGGCCGCATCCCGGAGACCACCCAAGCCTATCAGGGCAAGGTTCAGGATCTGGCCTGGAAATCTCCCGTGCCGGTGGTGGTACTAATTGACCCGGGGACGGCCCGGGCCGCGGAGGTAATGGCCGCAGCGTTAAAAGACCAGGCCGGCGCGGTGCTGTTGGGGGAAAAATCCTTGGGGCTCTGCGGCTTAAACCGGCTCATGCCCTTGCCGGACGGCTCAGCGTTGATCATGACCGTGGCCCAATGCTATACCGTCCAGGGCCACAAGATCCAGGGAAAGGGGCTGGAGCCGGATATTCCGGGCAAAAAACTGACGGCTCCCGTGGCCACCTCCAAAGATACCCCCAAACCTCCTTCCCCGGACCAGGACCCCTGGGTCATTCAGGCCGTGGAAATTTTAAAGTCCGGCAAGCCGCCTAAGCTGGCGCACAAAGGCGATTCCTGAAAGAGGCCGTCATGAGGAAGATTCGCAAATACTGGTTTCTGGGGAGCCTGGCCATCATCATGGCCGTGCTCCTGTGTCGCTATCTGCCCTTCACCGTGGAGGCCCAAACCGAAACGCCATTATGGCCGGGAGCCGAAGCTGGGGCTCAAGCCCTCAAAGGGCCGGCCCTGACCTTATTGACTCCCACCACGGATGCCAAACTCCGGGTTTTCGCCCAGGCCCTGGCCCTGGTGGAAGAGCAGTATGCCGAGCCCAAACCCGTCAAAGACCTGGTTTACGGCGCCATCCAGGGAGTGGTGAGCACTCTGGACCCCCACTCCTCCTTCATGAATCCCGAGGATTTCCGGGAACTTCAGATTGAGACCAAGGGCAAGTTCAGCGGCATCGGCATTGAAATCACCATGAAGGACCGGATTCTCACGGTGGTCTCTCCCATTGAAGGCACTCCCGCGTATCAGGCCGGACTCATGGCCGGAGACCAGATCGTCAAAATCAACGGCCAAACCACCAAGAACATGAGCCTCACGGAAGCGGTGAAGATGATCCGGGGACCCAAAAACAGCAAGGTGACCCTGACCATCAACCGGGAAGGCTTCACCCAGCCCCGGGATTTCTCCATCGTGCGGGAAATCATCCCCATCCGGAGCATCAAGGCCCGGATTCTGGACGGGGGCATCGGCTACATCCGGTTGTCCACTTTCCAGGATCAGACGGACAGCGATTTGCGGGCCATGCTGAAAAAAATGCAGCAGCGCCTGTCGCCCTTCAAAGGTCTGGTTCTCGACCTGAGGAATGACCCCGGCGGCCTCCTGGACCAGGCGGTGCGGGTGGCGGACGAATTTTTGTCCTCCGGCCTCATTGTTTACACCGAAGGCCGCAACCCCCAGCAGAGCATGCGGTTTTACGCCCGAGCGGGGCACAAGCTGGAAAGCGCCAGCGTCCCCCTGGTGGTGCTCATCAATGAAGGCAGCGCCTCAGCCTCGGAGATCGTGGCCGGCGCCCTCAAAGACCAAAAGCGCGCCGTGATCATGGGCACCAAGAGTTTCGGCAAAGGCTCAGTGCAGACCATCATCCCGTTGGAAGACGGCTCCGCCCTGAGGCTCACCACCGCCCTCTACTATACCCCCAGCGGCCAGGTGATCAATGAAAAGGGGATCATTCCGGATATCCTGGTGGAAGAAAAGCAGCCCCCCCCGGGCAAGACCCTGCAGAACTTGCGGGACGAGGCCATGGCCAAACACATGAAAAAGGAAGGGCTGACGGACAAGCCCTGGGACCGGCCCATCACCACCGCGGAATTGGACCAGGACCTGCCCTTAAAGCGGGCCGTGGAAGTGCTGCGCACCTGGCCCCCCAAGAAACTGGCGCAACAGCCTAAGGGATAGTTTTTAGTTTTCTGTTTTCTGTTTCCCGTTTTCTGTACAAAGACATCTAATCTAAATACCTCTTCCCGTCTCCAAGTTAAACTTGGGGACGGGAAATTGATCGCGAAGCTTTGCTTCGCCAACCTATCATCTCTTTATAGATATTCCCCCCGATAAATCTAAGAATTTCAAAAACTCCCATGCCTTCTTCCAACAGAAAACAGAAAACAGAAAACAGAAAACTCGTAGCCCCGGAGGGGCTGCGACTGCCCCTAGTCGCCATCGTGGGCCGGGCCAACGTGGGGAAATCCACCCTGTTCAACCGCCTCACCCGTTCCGCCCAGGCCCTGGTGGCTGATATTCCCGGTGTGACCCGGGACCGCCTGTATGGGACCGTGGTTTTTGACGACCACCGGTTTCTGCTGGCGGACACCGGCGGTCTGGTGGGCGGGGGCGAAGAAGAGATGGAGGCGATGGTGCGCCGCCAGGCCGAAGCCGCGGTGGCCGAAGCGGACGCCATCCTCCTGGTCATGGATGGCCGGGAAGGCCCCCAACCCGACGACCACGAAGTGGTGGATTATCTCCGCCGCACCGGCAAACCCTTGCTCTTGGCGGTGAACAAAATCGACCACCCCGGGCGGGAAGCGGGCCTCCCTGATTTCTACCGCTTCGGCATCACGCCTCTGTATCCCATTTCCGCCACCCACGGCTTAGGGATAACCGGCCTGCTGGAAGCCCTGGTGGAGCGCCTGCCTCCGGTGGAAGAGATTCCCGTTCCCCCGGGCCTCCGGGTGGCGGTGGTGGGCCGCCCCAACGTGGGGAAGTCTTCTTTTATCAACCATTTTCTGGGCGAGGAACGCCTCCTGGTGAGCGACCGGCCCGGCACCACCCGGGACGTCATTGATACGCCCCTTAAGTGGGAAGAAAATGACTATGTGTTCATTGACACCGCGGGGCTGCGCCGTCCCGCGCATGTGGCCCCGGGGCTGGAGCGCCAGATGGTCCTCCGGGTCTTCAAGTCCCTGGCCCGGGCGGAAGTGGCGGTGCTGATGCTGGACGCTATGGAGGGCCTGACCCACCAGGACTCCCGCATTGCCGGGCTGATCGAAGATGAGGGCCGGGGCTGCCTTATCCTGGCCAACAAGTGGGACCTGGTTCCCAAAGACCCGCAGATTCGCAAAGACCTCCTGGGCCAGATCGCCGCGGGTTTGGAGTTCATGGCCTACGCCCCGGTGCTGCCGGTGTCGGTGAAAACCGGCTACAACCTGAAACAGGTCTTTCCCCTCATCAACGAAATCCACGCCCAAAGCTGCCGCCGGGCCGGGACCCGGGAGCTCAACCTGCTGCTGCAAGAGATTATCCAGAAGGTGCCCCCGCCCCGGTTCCGCGACCGTCCCTTGAAGTTTTATTACCTGACCCAGCCCGAAATCCTGCCCCCCACCTTCATCGCCTTCGTCAACGCCCCCCAGGGCGTGCCCAACCACTACCGGCGCTATCTGGTGAAGCAGCTTCGGGAGCGCCTGGAAATTCCCTACGCGCCGGTGCGGCTGTTTTTCAAAGACCGCAAGCGGCGGCGATAAGGCGGTTTTAGGTTCCGGGTTCTGGGTTCTGGGTTCTGGGTTATCAATCATTGGCAGGAAAATAAAAATCCAAAAAAACGCCGGCCAGGGCGTCCCCTGGCCGGCGTTGGCTTTTTACAGCTCGGAATAAAATTTAGGAATTCTTGACCAGGCGCAGGGCCGGGCGGCTGCCCCGTTCCGGGTGGCACATCTTCCCATGCTTCAGGGCGTTCTTGACCCGGACGCCGTTAATCATAAAGTAAGCAATCACCGCCCGCTCCCAGTCGGGAGTAGGTTCAAATTGTTCCATGCGGTGTTTGAAGTTATTAAGGAGTCTGGTGAGGTCTGCTTCATCGTATTCCAATACTCGATCCGCCAAACGTTCGATGGCTTCCTCGATCATTAAGGATTTTCCTTCCTCAACCATAAAATTCCTTTCACTTGGTTTTATACCTATAACAAATTCACATTGTCAAGAAAAAAACCTAGGGAAATCCCTTAGGTCAAACCCTGATAATTTCCTTAAAAATATTCTGATTTATCAAGTAAATCTATGACTTGTATCAGCCGGTCCGCTTCGGCCTGTAAAATATTTTCTCCCTGATTTTTCGTGGCTTGAGAAGGATCGCCCCAAACCCCGCCGGGCCAGTGGCGTCGTTTGTCTCTGACCAAGATATATTTGGGAAAAGCAGGCCATTCCGCCGGGGCGCTCCCCTGTGCCAGGTGGGGATAGGCAGCCAGCATGATGGCCGTCTCGATCTCGCCGGCATGGCCGTCGCCCTTGGTCTTTACCAGATCCGGCTGGCCGGTGAGCACTTCCCGGAGGAGGTCCAGCAAATTGACCACCGCCACCTTAACGTCAGGCAATTCTTTCAGGAGGGCCTCCCCGGCCTCGGTGATGGCGGCCATGTGAGTGCCCCCGGCGTGGCCGCTGATGAACACCAGGTTCCGCATCCCCTGACGGTAAAACTCCCGGCCCAAGTCTTGGAGAATAGCCCTCAACGCGTCCCCGGAAAGGGACACTGTGCCCGGGTGCTCCCGGGTGGAGCGGCACATTCCATAAAACAGGGGCGGCGCCACCAGCACCTCCCGCCGCTGGGCCACCCGCCGGGCCAACTCCATGGCATGAAACGCATCGGTGCCCAGGGGCAGGTGCGGCCCATGCTCCTCCAGGGAACCGATGGGCAGGATAACTGTCTGAGTGCGCTGCCGCAGTTCCTCAAACCCCGGCATGGTCAGGTTTTCCCAGTGGGGCATACTTCTTCTCCTGTTTTTCCGCTGGCGTATTCCAGGGAGCACAAGGGTCACGCGATAACCATAGGGGACCTTGGCCCTGTACCTGGTATTCAGCCAGGGCGAATACAAGGTTCGTCCCAACCTTCATACGCTTACTAATCCTTGGATTCAAGAATATTTTTCCTCCATACGGAAAAAACTCCTTGACTACCTTTCAACCCCTGGGGTATAAACCTTTGAGGTTGTACCAAAAAGCACAAGGAGTACGGCGAGTGGAATTACCGGAAGCCTTGAGCGATTTTTCCTTTGTCCTGGTCTATCTCGTGGCCGCGGCTTTATTCGCCATGGGACCCATCATCCTTGCCTACCTCATAGCCCCCAAGAGCTTCGGCAAATCCCGGGACGCCATCTACGAATGCGGCATGCCCATCATCGGCAGCGCCTGGGTCCAGGTGGCGGTGATCTACTATCTTTTCGCCTTGCTGTTCCTGGCCTTTGACGTGGACGTGCTCTTCCTCTTGCCGGTGCTGCTGGCCTACGGCAAGGGCTATGGCTGGCTGGATTTCATTGAAATCACCATTTTCATAGGCATTCTCTCCCTGGTGATCGTCTATGCCTGGTGCAAAGGGGTTTTCAGTTGGAAGCGAAAACAGGTGAGCCCTTAATCAGTTTCGGTCTGCTGGAAGAGGCCCTGAATCTGGCCCGAGCCAATTCCTTGTGGCCCCTGACCTTCGGTCTGGCGTGCTGCGCCATCGAGATGATGGCCGCGGGCGCGGCCCGCTTCGACCTGGACCGCTTCGGGGCCGGCGTCTTCCGGCCGTCGCCCCGCCAATGTGATTTAATGATCGTGGCCGGCACCATCTCCAAGAAAATGGCCCCGGCCATTGTTCGTCTTTATGACCAGATGCCCGCGCCCAAGTGGGTCATTGCCATGGGCAACTGCGCCATTTCCGGCGGGCCCTTTTATTATCCCAACCAGTATGCCATCGTGCCCGGTGCCGACCTCATCATTCCCGTGGATGTCTACGTGCCCGGCTGTCCGCCCCGGCCCGAGGGGCTGATTGAAGGCATTCTGCTGCTGGAAGAAAAGATCACCAAACGGGGCCGTCTCAGGAAGTTCAGAGATGTTAAGTGATACGATCCAAAAGACCTTAGCGTCCCTCAACCTGGAAAAGGTCGCAGCCGGGGATTACGGCAAGACCGGCTATCACGTGGAAGCGGCGGCCCAGCCTGACCAGATGCCGGCGGTGGCCCAGACCATGCTGGATTTGGGGTGTTTCCTGGAGTCCCTCACCGCCCTGGACCTGAAGGAATCCTTCACCCTGGTGTATCACTTCGCCAACTTCGACCAACTGTGCCGCACCGTGGTCCACGCCTCCCTGGCCAAGACCGCCCAGGCCCCCACCATCAGCCACATTTACGCCGGGGCCGACTGGTATGAACGGGAAGTGTACGACCTTTTCGGCATCCGCTTCGCCGGCCATCCCGATCTGAAGCGCATTCTGCTGCCGGAAGACGCGGATTTCCACCCTTTACTCAAAGATTTCGGAGCAACCCAGGAAAATGCTTGAACGGGGACTGGAAGAAAAGACATTCTGGCTCAATCTAGGCCCCCAGCACCCCAGCACCCACGGGGTCTTGCGGGTCCTGTTGGAGATGGACGGCGAGTACATCGTCAAGGCGGAGCCGGTCATCGGCTACGGCCACCGGGGCCACGAGCACATGGCGGAAAACCGCAACTACCACCAGTTTCTGCCCAACATGGGCCGGGTGGACTACCTCCATGCCTTGGCCTTCAACCAGTGCTACTGCATGGCGGTGGAAAAGCTCATGGGCATCAAAGTGCCGGAGCGGGCCGAGTATATCCGGGTCATCACCGCGGAGATGAACCGCCTCACCTCCCACTTCCTGTGGGTGGGCGCCTATCTCATGGACCTGGGAGCCTTCACGCCTTTCCTTTACTGCTTCGATGACCGGGAAAACATCCTGGATCTCCTGGACCGCCTCACCGGCTCCCGGCTTACCTACTGCTTTTACCGGTTCGGGGGCGTGCCTGTCGATCTGGATGACGAGTTCATCGCCGGGACCCGGGCCTTTATCCAGCGCCTGCGCCGCCGTTGGGTGGACTACGACAACCTGGTCACCAAGAATATCATCTTCATCAAGCGGACCAAGGACGTGGGCGTCATCACCAAGGAGCAGTGCGTGCAATACGGCCTCACCGGCCCCATGGTGAGGGGCAGCGGCATCCCTTACGATATTCGCAAGAGCGAGCCGTACTCCGCCTACCCCGAGTTCGATTTTGAAATCCCCATCGGCGAAAACGGCGACGTCTTCGACCGCTATATCGTGCGCATGCGGGAGATGGAGCAGAGTCTGCGCATCATCGAGCAGGCTCTAAACAAGCTCCCGGAAGGCCCCATCATGGCCGAAAAGGTGCCCAAACGGTTAAAGCCCGCCGCCGGGGAAGTCTATCAGGCGGTGGAAACAGCCCGGGGCGAATTCGGCTGCTACATCGTCAGCCAGGGAGACATCAAGCCCTACCGCATCAAGTTGCGGGTGCCGTCCTTCGCCAACCTGAGCATCCTGCCCGAAGCCTCCGTGGACAACCTGGTGGCCGACGTGGTGGCCATCCTGGGCTCCATGGACGTGGTGGTCCCGGAAATCGACCGGTAACTTAACCGACGAGCTGAGCTATGAATTTTCTGGTGCAAACTTTGGGAACTGCAGGGGCCACCATGGTGGTGGGCCTCATCGGGGTCATGGCCCTGGTCGCGGTGAACGCCTTGTTTCTCATCTGGATGGAACGCAAAGTCTCGGCCCACATGCAGCTCCGCCCCGGCCCCATGGAAGTCGGCTGGCACGGCGCCATCCAGACCATCGCCGACGCCTTGAAGCTCCTGGGCAAGGAACTCATCACCCCGGAAGAAGTGGATCGGCCTATCTTCTGGCTGGCCCCCATCGTGATCTTCCTGCCGGTGCTGCTGTCCTTCCTGGTGATTCCCTTTTCCGCCACCTGGATCATCCGGGACATGAATGTGGGGATTGTCCTCATCCTGGCCTTCTCCACCCTGGCGGTGCTGTCCATCCTCATGGCGGGCTGGTCTTCCAACAACAAATACGCGGTCCTGGGGGCCATCCGCTCCGTGGCCCAAAACGTGGCCTACGAGATTCCGCTTCTCATCACGGTGATGAGCGTCATCCTCATGGTGGGTTCCTTCAAGCTCACGGACATCGTGGCGGCCCAGGAGCGTCTCTGGTTCGTCTTAGTGCAACCCGTGGCCTTTATCCTCTATATTATATGCGCCACCGCGGAGACCAACCGGGCCCCCTTCGACCTCCCCGAAGCGGAGTCGGAGCTGGTGGCCGGGTTCCACACCGAATACAGCGGCATGCGCTTTGCCCTGTTCTTCCTGGCGGAATACACCAACATGTTCATCTGTTCGGCCCTCGCCGCGGTCCTGTTCCTGGGCGGCTGGCATGGGCCGTTCCTCCCCGGGGTGGTCTGGTTCCTTATCAAGGTTTACGCCATCATCTTCCTGATGATGTGGTTCCGCTGGACTTTTCCCCGGACCCGGTTCGATCAGCTCATCACTTTTGCCTGGAAAATTCTGATTCCCCTGGCCTTCGCCAACCTGCTCATCACCGCGCTGGTGCTGAAGCTCCGGTAACAGGGGCAACGTCCTTCAATGAAGGTTGAATGGCAATGATCAATTACTTCAAAGACGTTCTGGGTGGTTTCTACAGCCTGCTGGCGGGCATGGCGGTCACCATCCGCTATTTCGTCAAGCCCATCGTTACCGTCCAGTACCCCCGGCATAAGATCGAGATGACGCCCCGCTACCGGGGCTATCCCCAGCTTATCATCGATCCCGAGACCCATACTCACCGGTGCATCGCCTGCGAAATGTGCTCCCGCATCTGCCCCTCCCAACTCATCACCTTGGATGGGACCAAGTTCCCCGGGGAAAAGCAGAAGCGAGCCACCAAGTACATCCATGAGCACCAGTATTGCAGCCTCTGCGGCCTGTGCACCGAGGTTTGCCCCACCGATGCCCTGGAGTACTCCAAGGAATACCGCCTGGCGGGCTATCGGCGGGAGGACGCCGTTATCGATCACCTGGTCTTGCTGCAACACCGGCAGTATGCTGTGGGTCTGCCTGTAACTCCCATTCCCACGGAAGCTGAAATTGCGGCTGCCATAGCGGAGGAGGCTGCTGCCAAAGAAGCTAAAGCTAAAGCCGCTGAAAAGGCCAAGGCTAAAGAGGCCCCCGCTGAGGAGGTCAAAAAATGAACTTCTTAAGCAACCTTATCACCCCCCAGGGAGTGGCCACCATCGCTTTTATCATGGTGGTGGGGGCAACCATTGCGGGGGCCCTCATTGCGGTGCTGGCCCGGAACATCTTCCACAATGTCCTGGGGCTGGCCCTCTCCCTGATGGGGGTGGCGGGCTTGTTTCTTTATCTCAACAGCCCCTTCGTGGCCCTCATGGAAATCCTCATTTACGTGGGGGCCATCTGCATCGCCATCTGCTTTGCCATCATGCTGTCCGAGCCGCTGTACCTCCCCAAGCCGCCCCGGAACCCCTTGAAGATCCAGGGCGCAATCCTGGGTGCGGCCGCGGTGTTCGCTTTCCTGGCCCTTCTGGTGAAGCAGACCAAGTGGACCCCGGCCCCGGAGCGCAGCACCGACTGGTCCATTGAAACCCTGGGCCACTATCTTCTCAAGAACTACGTCCTCATCTTTGAACTGGTCTCCCTGCTCCTGCTGGTAGCCATGTTGGGCGCCATCGTTCTGGCCCGGGGCGGCCGGGGCAGTTCTTAACCGAGGTTGAGAGATGCTTATCTTTAACCAACTGAACACTTACCTGTACCTGGCCCTGGTGCTCTTCGCCATCGGCCTCTACGGCGTGATGGCCCGGCGTAACTTGATCGCCATGCTCATCTCCATTGAACTTATCCTCAATGCCGCCAGCATCAATTTCATGGCCTTCAACCGCTTTCTGGCCCCCCACCCCGCGGTGGGCCAGGTCATCACCCTGTTCATCATGGCCGTGGCCGCGGCCGAGGCGGCCATCGCCTTGAGCATCATCGTGGCCGTGTACCGCAAACTTAAATCCATCAACGTGGAACAAGCCACCGAGCTTAGGGGTTAATCATGGGCGATCCGATTCTCCTCGGCTGTCTGGCAACGGTGATTCTGCCTCTTGCGGCCTTTGCCATCATTATGATCTTCACCTGGAGGCACCACAAGCTGTCTTTGGCCATTTCCCTAATAGCCTCTACTATCCCGATGATCATTTCCTGGATCTTTTTCTTCAAGCTGGCTGGACTAAAACAGCCCATCATTTATCAGTTTGACTGGCTGATTTCCGACCAGGTGAAGGTGCCTTTCGGGTTTCTCCTGGACCCCACCAGCCTCTTGATGCTTGTCATCGTGGCCAATATCAGCTGGCTGGTCCAGGTGTACTCCGTCGGCTACATGGGCGGCGACCCGGGCTTCGGGCGGTATTACGCCGACCTGTCGCTCTTCGCCATGTCCATGCTCTCCATTGTTATCTCCAGCGGCCTGCTCCAACTCTACATCTCCTGGGAGCTGGTGGGTCTGGCTTCTTATCTGCTCATCGGTTTCTGGTATGAAAAATTTTCCGCCTCCGAAGCGGGTAAAAAGGCCTTCGTGGTCACCCGCTTCGGGGACATCGGCTTTTTCATTGGCCTGGTTTTCCTGACCCTGTATTTCGGGGGCCTGGATATCCACTCCATCAATACCGCGGCTGTGGGCAAGGGCATGCCCCAATGGCTCCTGACCGCCTCGGCGCTGCTGATTTTCTGCGGCGTCATGGGCAAGAGCGCCCAATTCCCCCTGCACGTGTGGCTACCCGACGCCATGGAAGGCCCCACGCCGGTTTCCGCTTTGCTCCACTCCGCCACCATGGTGGCCGCGGGCGTGTATCTTATGGCCCGGCTCTTCCCCTTGTTCGCGGCCGCGGGTCCAACCGCCCTGACCATTATTCTGGCCATCTCCACTATAACTCTGATTTTGAGCTCCACCATCGGCATGGTGGCGTCCGACATCAAGCAGGTCTGGGCTTACTCCACCGTTAGTCAGTTGGGATTCATGTCCATGGGCTTGGCCGCCGCGGGCCTGGCCGGTGGCACTTTGTTCGCCGGGTACTTCCACCTCACCACCCATGCGGCCTTCAAGGCCCTGCTCTTCTTGTGCGCCGGCGTCTTCATCCACCATTTCGGCACCAACGACTTCTTTGTGATGAGCGCCCAGGGGGGCCGCAAGCTTTACATCCCCATGGCCACCGTCACCATCGCGGCCCTGGCCTTGGCAGGCATCTTTCCCTTCGCCGGATTCTTCAGCAAGGAACTGGTCCTAGGGGCGCTGGCCCATCTGCCCAACAAGATCTGGCTGGTCTTGGGGCTTCTCGGGGCCTTCCTGACCGCGTACTACGCCTTCCGGGTCATTTTCGTCATGCTCTTCCCCCGGCCCCAGCCTCCGGATTGGGTCCAGGCGCAAATCGATGTCATGGCGAGCGGCGGCCACGGCCATGGGCACGGGCATGGCCATGAGGAGGAGGATACTGGTCATGGCCACGGCCACGAGGAGCACCACGGCGTTCCCTGGGTCATGTCCCTCCCCTTGCTGGTCCTGGCTTTCTTCACCCTCATCCTGGGCTTCTGTCAGGGCTATCTGGAGAAGTTCCTCATGGGAGCCTCCCACCCCCACGACGTGGACCTGATGCTGCTAGTGGCCGCGGTGGGCTGCGCCCTGGGCGGCATCGGGGTGGCCTGGCTGGACTGGGGCCGTCCCACGGCCAAATGGCAAGGATTCCTCCGCCAATTCCCGGTCCTGGAAAACTTCTTCATCCAGAAGTGGTACATGGATCACTTTTGGCGCTGGTTCCTCAACACCATTATCTATGGCATCTTTTCCAAGTGGTTCACTTACAATGACCGGCGGGTGGTGGACGGCGGCGTGGACGCCGTGGCCCTGGGCACCATCGGCAGCGGCAGGTTGCTCTCCTTCATCCAGACCGCGTTTTTGCAGCTTAACATCTTCTTTATGGTCCTGGTCCTGGCGGGCATCGGGATCTATCTCTTAATGGGTCGTTGATATGGTCGAACATCCGGCTTCTTTCCCCGTTTTGTCATGCATGTTGCTGGCCCCCCCGACAGGGTTGCTCATCCTCCTGTGCTTGAAAGAGCACCAGAAGTTTCTCATCCGGGCCGTCTCCCTGGTGTCGGCGGGGATCTCCTTCGCCCTGGCCATCTACACCTTTGTAGGCTACGACAAGAAGCTGGGAGGCCTGCAATTCGTCGAGAAGTACGAGTGGTCCAAACTCTTCGGGATCACCTACTTCGTGGGCGTGGAGGGCATGAACGCCCCGCTCCTGTTACTCACGGGCATCGTGATCTTTACCGGGGTCCTCACCATGTGGGAGCTGGAAATCCGGGTGAAGGAATACTTCATCTGGATGCTGGCCCTGGTGACGGGGGTCTTCGGGGTCTTCATGTCCTACGACATGTTCTTCTTCTTCCTGTTTTACGAAATTGCGGTGGTCCCCATGTACATCCTCATTCTGATCTGGGGCTCCACCCGCAAAGAATACGCGGCCATGAAGCTGACCCTGTACCTGATGGCTGGAAGCGGCCTCATCATCCCGGGCATACTCCTCCTTTATTCCACTTCCGGCCTTTTCACCTTTAACATGGTCGCGCTCCACGGCGTGCGCTTCGCCCCCTGGGTCCAGAAGCTGGTCTTCGTCTTCCTCTACCTGGGATTCGGGGTCCTGGCCGCGGTCTGGCCGTTCCACACCTGGTCTCCCGTGGGCCACGTGGCCGCGCCCACCGCGGTGTCCATGCTCCACGCCGGCGTGCTCATGAAGCTGGGTTCCTTCGGTATCCTACGGGTGGCCATGTATCTGTGCCCCGAGGGCTTTCATTACTGGTCCACCTTCATGGCCCTCTTGGCCACCACCGGCATCGTTTACGGCGTCTTCGTGGGCCTGGCCCAGACCGACTTGAAATACGTCATCGGTTACTCCTCCGTATCCCATATGGGCATCGTTTGCCTGGGGCTGGCCACCGGCACCGTGGACGGCCTCAACGGCTCGGTCTTCCAGATGTTCGCCCACGGCGTCATGACCGCCCTCTTCTTCTCCGCGGTGGGTTTTATTTATGACCGCACCCACACCCGGGACATCCATGAGCTGGGAGGATTTTCCCGCATCATGCCCGTGGCCTCGGCCTTCTTCATCGTCGCGGCCCTGTGCGGCGCCGGCGTCCCCGGCATGGCCAGCTTCTGGGCGGAACTGCTGGTGTTCATCGCCGCCTTCAAGGTATTCCCCGTAGCCGGGCTCCTGGCCATCGCCGCCCTGGTGGTGGGGGCGCTCTTCGCCCTGCGGGTGGTTCAAAATACTTTCTACAACGAACCCAACCCCAAGTTTGCGCACTTTGAGGACGTCAGCCCCTTCCTGGGCCTGCCCCGGATGATTCTCATCGGCACCCTGATCTTATTCGGGTTCTTCCCCCAGATGATGCTCGGCCTCATCAAGACTTCCATAGTGCCATTTCTCCAGGGAATGTAAACCATGAACGTGAAGCTTTTCGGACCGGAACTCTACTACCTGTTGATGGCCCTGGTGTTCTTCGGGCTCTGCCTGAGGCGCCGCGAAAATGTCAAACAGGACTATCAGATCGCCTTGGTCTTGACGGGCCTGGGAGCGGTGGTGACTTTTGTCTCCCTTTTCCAGCAGGGAGACCTCTTTTACCAGGCGTACAAGGTGGACCTGTTCAGCCAGATATTCAAGTTCGCCCTGGCCCTGGGCCTGTTCCTCGTGCTCACCATCTCCCACAACCTGGCGCACATTGAGAGCCGTTACCATGCCGAGTACTACCTGTTCCTCACCACCACCACCCTCGGCATGATGATGCTGGTTTCCTCCGTGGAGCTCCTCACCATCTATGTGTCCCTGGAGCTGTCCTCTTATTCTTTATATATTCTGGTGCCCCTCAGGCGGGGCGACGACATCGACGTGGAAGCCGGCATCAAATACCTGTTCATCGGCGCGGTGTCCTCCGGGTTCATGCTCTTCGGCCTGAGCTACATTTTCGGCATCACCCACACCACTTACGTCACCGAGATCATGGCCAAGCTGCCCCAGATCGTCCAGAGCCCCATGGGCCTTATCGGTCTGTTGCTCACCTTGTCGGGCTTCTTTTTCAAGCTGTCGGTCTTCCCCTTTCACTTCTGGGCGCCGGACGTTTACCAGGGCGCGGCCAACCAGGTCACCGCGTTCATCGCCACCGCGTCCAAGGCTGCGGCAGTAGCCGTGCTGCTCCGCCTCACGGCCCTGGGCGGCAGCTACGGCTTCAGCTTCACCCAGGCCCTGTGGGTCCTGGCCATCGTCTCCATGACCCTGGGCAACCTGGTGGCCATCGTTCAGAAAGACTTCAAGCGGATGCTGGCGTATTCCTCCATCGCCCACGCCGGTTACTTTCTCATAGGCATCCTTACCATGAGGGCCGACGGCTACACCGCCGCGGTGTACTATGCCCTGGCCTACCTCATCATGAATTTCTCGGTCTTCCTGGTCATCAACGAGGTGGCCAAAGACGGCCGGGACCTGAAGATTCCCGAGCTGGCCGGCCTCTACCGCCGCAGCCCGCTTCTGAGCATGACCCTGATCCTGGGCATCTTCGCCCTGGCCGGGGTGCCGCCCTCCATCGGGTTCACCGGCAAGCTGCTGCTCTTCACCTCAGCCATGAACCAGGGCTACTTCTGGCTGGTCCTGATCGGCGCGGTGAACGGCACCGTGTCCCTCTATTACTATCTGAAAGTGGTTTATGCCGCCTATTTCATGGAAGACGGCGGCCTGCCGCCGGTGCAGCTCTCCATCCCCACCCGGATCCTCAACCTGGCCCTGGCCGTCATCATCATCGGTTTCGGGGTCTTCCCCGACCGCATTGTCAACCTGGCCCGGGAGGCGGTGAAGGCGGTTTTATAAACCGCCGATTAACGCAGATAAACACGGATAAAAAAACCCGCCTTGGGGCGGGTTTTTTTTAGGCTTTAGATTAATCAGTGCAAATCGATGTAATCTGTGGATCTAAAACCCTCCAGATCAATGCGGTGGGACTTGAGCCAGCGGTACACGGTCTTGGTGCTGACCTTGAGGCGCCGCGATAGGGCGGAAACGTTGCCTCCCTCAGCCCGAAGCAACTCCTCCAGATATTCCCGGGGCGGGCGGACCGGGACCATAGGTTCATAGGTCCAGGGGCGCGCCGGCGAATCCGGCCCACCCGAATTTGCCGGGCCGATTGCATCGAAGCGTATATCCTCTTCCCGGATTAAGGGCCCGGAACTGAAAAAAACCGCCCGGGTGACTACGTTCTTCAATTCCCGGGCGTTCCCCGGCCAGGGATGGCTCAAAAGCTTTTTTTCAGCCCCCCGGCTAAACCCCACCACTTCCTTACGGTGGCGCTGATAGAGCTGGTAGAGGATGTGCTCGGCCAGGAGCACAACATCATCTCCCCGCTCCCGCAAGGGCGGCAGGTGCAGGGTCAGCACTGCCAGGCGGTCATAAAGGTCCTGGCGAAAGCGCCCCTGGGCGATGAGCTGGGGCAAATTCTGGTTGGTAGCCGCGATGAGGCGCACATCCACCTGGAGGGGCGCGTCGGCCCCCACCGGCTCAATCTCCCCCAGCTCCACCGCCCGGAGCAATCGAGGCTGCACCGCCGGGGGCAAGTCGCCCACCTCGTCCAGGAAAAGCGTGCCTTGATGGGCCAGCTTGAATTTGCCGGGGCGGTCCCGTCGGGCGTCGGTGAAGGAACCCCGGACATGGCCGAAGAACTCGCTGCACGCCAGGGACTCGGTCAAGGCCCCGCAATTGATGGAATAAAAGGGACGCCGGCGCCTGAGACTCAAAGCCCATAAGGCTCGAGCCACCAGCTCCTTGCCGGTGCCGGGCTCTCCGGTGAGAAAAATCGGCAGCTCCGAACCCGCATACGCGGGCAGGCTGGCCAAAATCTGTTGGAACTTGAAGTCTCGCGTGATGATTTGAGAAAGTTCTTTGACCTTGCAGTCGGGAAACGGGACTGCGTGACTACCCAAAGCCACCCAGTGATCACTCCTGATCTCCATAGCACCTCCTTGTGTGCTGTTGTGGCTGATTTAAGGTTAAATCCGGTTAGAAGTTATCCTACCTCCTTTCGACAATAATAATTTCAAATTGTATATATAATAAAGATTATTTTAGTATTTCATTACAATAATAAAAATATATTTTTCTATAATTTTCATTAACTATAGCGCAGCAAGAATCTCTTCCGCAGCCCGCCGCACTTCCGGCTGGGGGCTGGTGAGAGCCAGGACCTGGAGGCGGCCCTTGAAGCCCTGCTGCTCCACCCGGCTCCGGGCGTTGAGCTGTTTGGCCATGGCCTGTAACACCTCCACCACCGCCTTGGGGTCGGGATAGTCCAGAAGCCGGGTCAACGCGCCCCATTCTTCCGGCAGCCCGTATTCTTCCAGGAACTTTCTGGCGGTGGCGGTGAATTTCTTGGTGCCGTGATGGGCTTCCAGCTTTTTCAAGTCCGCCTGGTATTCCGGCCGGGCCTGCTTACCTTTGAACAGGGCTTCAGCCTGGGCCAGGGCCAGTTTTCGCGCCCATTCGGCCTGGACCTTGGAGGCCCTCGGCTTCCGGGGAGCGCGCTGCCGCGGCTTCTCCCGCATCTGGTCGATTTCCCGCCAACTGGGGCGGTCCCGGTCGTCGTCTTCTTGTTTGGGCGACATTCTCTTGTTTCCTGCTTTCTGTTTTCTGTTTTCTGTTTTCTGCTTTTCGATTATTGCCTTAACTCCGGAAGCTAATTTAGAGAATTTTGTTACCTCTTGAAGAAGTGAAAAAAACAATGGTATGGGTGGCACAGGCTTCCAGCCTGTGGTTAATCTTATTGAATCTACTACGTTTGCCACAGGCCGGAGGCCTGTGCCACTCAAATTATTTTCTGGTTGGTGTTTTTCTAATCCAAATATCTGGTTGCGCCGATTCCAGTCTGTGCCGGCGCAGGCTGAAGCCTGCGGCTACATTAATACGGGTAATTTTTCAAGAGGCTCTTGATGCCTATTTTCCGGAGTTAAGGCAATAATAGTTTTCTGCTTTTTTTCTAATTTCCCATCCTCCTTTAGCCCTTGCTTAATATCAGGCTTAAAGGAAGAGGTCTTTTTACTCTCAGCCTTTACAGAAAACAGAAAACGGAAAACAGAAAACTATCTTCAAAAAATCCAGTTGGGATGGCGGGCCGTCACTTCCTCCAGGTAGTCCCAGATCCATTCCCGGATGGCCGGGGCCAGATAAAACTTGGGCCATAGCAGCGGGTCCTCGGGCGTCACCACCCCTTCCGCCACCGCCCGGCGGTGGAGGGGCAACCCGGGATAGATGCGGATCCCCACAGTGAGGTTCACTAGCCGGGGCTCATACTGCTCCAGGAGGGCCACGCTCTCCTTAACGGTGTCCGGAGTTTCCCCCGGGGCGCCCATCATCAGGAAGCAGGAAAAAGGCAGGTCCGCGTCTTGAAGCAGCCGCAGGGTCAACTCCACCTGCTCCCTGCCGAAACCTTTGCCCAGGTTGGTGAGGACCAGTTCCGAGCCGCTTTCATTACCCACCTGGGCCATGCCCCCGCCGGAGTCCCTAATGAGGTGGAAAAGCTCTTGGTCGGGAAAAGCCGGGTTGATAAGGCAGCCCCATTCCAGGGGAAGGTTCAAACTCTTTATTTCCAAGCAAAGACGGCGGGCATAGTCCAGGGGATAATTGAACATATTATCCACAAAGTAAAACCGGGTCAATCCCCAACGGTCGTTCCAGACGGCCAGCCAGGCGGCCACCTCTTCCGGCGGCCAGGCCCGCACTTGGGTCCCTTCCAGCAGCGGGGTGGTGCAGTAGATGCACTGCATGGGGCAGCCCCGGCGGCTTTGGACCGGGATCATGCCAGGAAGCTTGGCGCTCCCTTCCGCCTCCTGATAAACGCGGGGAGTGAAGTATTTCAGGGCCGGAGGCGGCAGATTCTCCAGGTCCATGACCTGCTCCCGGGGGTTCATCGCCCACCTATCCCCGCGGCGCCACACCAGCCCGGGAACCTTGGCCCAGTCCCGGTCCTTCCAGGCCGCCAGGAATGCGCGGAAACTCCCTTCTCCTTCTCCCACCACGCCAAAGTCGGCTTGCAGATAGTCCATCAAAGCCAGGGGTACGATGCTGAAGCCGGCGCCCCCCATCACGATGGGAGCGGAGCTCAGCTCCCGTAGCGTGGTTACGACCTCCTTCATCTCGGGAAAGTAGCAAACCGGGTCCCGGCTGTCCTGGTTGTCCAGGTTACGAAGAGTCAGGGCCAGGACCTGGGGCTGGAAATCCGCCACCAGGCGCCGAAGATCCGTTAAGGGGTCATCCGCGAACATGAAGTCCAACACCCGGACTTCATGCCGGTCTTTAACCGCGGCCACCACCGAGGCCAGGCCCGACGGCAGGGGCGGCACGATGAGGCGGAGGCGATTGGGGGAAATGAACAGGATGCGCATAAAAGACAGTTTTCAGTTTTCAGTTTTCAGTTAAAAGAAAAAGAATCATCAATAAGCTATGTATTGAGCTTGTAGTAATTGAAAAGGAGACGGTATATTTATCATTCTGGTCCCAAGTTTTGGGAACCAGAATGATAGCATTCTTGGTGAGACCTTTGTGTCTTTGTGTCTTGGTGGTGAATCATTTTTCTTCTTTACCCCGCCCATGAAACCGATTCTGGG
>Ga0194110_10001033_pt1 | contig 36042 bp, 33 predicted proteins | sample TA2Kig1200mmetaG_FD_146192 | JGI IMG/M metagenome (GOLD analysis project Ga0194110, IMG submission 146192) | Freshwater microbial communities from Lake Tanganyika, Tanzania - TA2015032 Kigoma Deep Cast 1200m | ecosystem: Environmental > Aquatic > Freshwater > Lake | place: Tanzania: Lake...
TGAGCCTTTGTCAGGGAACTCAGTGCTTCAGGTTACCCCTCACACCTCCCTCAAGCTACGTGGGTGAACTGCCGAATTCCCACGACCAGACTTCAACTGGCAAGTCATATGTTCTACACGGCATACGATCAGGCAACGGTAATTCGGTATTTTAAAATATCCAATCCCATTACATAGTTAATCCTGAGGGCTGTTTGTCCTACGGTTGAATCATATTAAACAAAACTACTGAAAGGATGAGAGACGTAACTGAAAAAATCATGATATTTGCAACTTTTTGTGAGGGGAGTTTCCGCCACACCATCCATCCTAAGACAATGGGCGACAGAATCGGGAGAACGAACAGGATAAATATTCCCCACAAAGATGGTAACCCCCACATGCCAAACAAGGATTCACTTCTTTGCAGCGGCAGAATGATCGCTATCAGCATAACCATGGCGTGCAGTAAAAGATATTGAAATAGGATCTTACAATGAATTTTCGGTGTTTTGGCCATTATCTACTTATGCCTGCAGGGGAACCAGACGAAGGGTTTTGGGGTCACATCTTCAGATGTCATTAGTTTCTTCAATGTATGTCCAGTGTTTGTGATAAAAAGTTTTTTCAGGTTTTCTTTGGCACAAAGTACTTGGCTGCCAACTCCTTTGCCTGGGTTTCGCTCAGCCCGTATGTCTCCCAGACAGGACGGGACAGAGTCGCAATGGCAGCCGGGTCGCCCAGCCTCTTAAATTCCTGGAAATCATCCCGGCGGCCACAGCCCAGGGCCTCGGCCACCAGGGAAATGTAGTTTCGAACCACGAAGCCTGTTCCTCCAACCTCACACCACCCCCGGTGGCAGGAGTGGTAGAGGGTTGCCAGTGTATCGGCATCCATCTCTTTGGCCTTACGCACCAGGTCGCTGCGAGTAGCCCGAAACCCATCGGGGCCGAGCTGGGTCAATTGCGGGATAAAGCATTGATAACCGAGATCAAGGGAAGAAAGGGTACCTACGACCTCTACTCCCGGCACAGCTTGCAATATCCTTACTGCGGCGCTGCCATTCAGTTCTCGCTGGGGTTTTCCGACATGGGCGTGAAGGGCAACCCGTGCGGGTATTCTCCGGGAAAAAGAAAGTCTGGCTGCCCGTTCGGCTAAAAAGGCCGTGACTTGAATGATCGGGAGGCTCGATGTTATTTTGTTGAGCATCACCTCTTCAAAGCGAAGTTGGCAGGTAGGACACCTCATCACGACCTGTTTCCCGCCGTAGGATGTGAGCATCGCCACGGTTGCTTGGGAAAGGCGGGTGGCACCGTCAACATCCCCAGCCCGTTGATGTACGATGCCACAGCAGAAGTGCGGGCCAGCAACCGCCACGAAGTTTATCCCGAGGGCTTGAAACACACTGACGACCTCGTAGGCCAAATGAGCGGTACGAAGGATGTTACACCCCAGATAGAGCACCACCTCCACCGGATGATCAGGCTTGACGTACCGTTTCACCCATGGGGTCTGTCCAGAAGGAACCATGAGTTGTTCGAAATCTCGAATCTGGACGGTGTGCTGGCTGAATTCCTGATTGGCCATTTAAGCGGAATCTCACTTCATTCTTATTCCTTTTTGGGTCTGGCTTGCAATATTGTAATTCAGAAAACTACTGGCAACTCAAATAAACTGAGGTCCCACCCCTTATGCGCCTCGCCTCTTCATCTTCCAGGTGAATGTAAAACGGGCAACCTCCTCCCCTGCCTTTGAATACCCGACTGCTTTACACAAGACCTCTTGAGGTTCCCCTGTTTTGATCGCCTGTTTTACTGTCTCAGCGATGAGCTTTCCGTCATTGCAGACAAACGTCGTAAGGTCCTTGGCTTTGGCGATGAACTCTCCAGAACAATCACCCACTATGATGGCAATCGAAGGATCGAGTTTATAGGTATACATCATCACCAATGCGCCAGTGCTCAGCTCCGCCGCCATACCCAAGACGGCCCAGAACGTTGACTTGAAAGGATTTTTATTGAGCCACCGATAAGGAACCGAGACCTTGCACGATTCTTCATTCAGTTCTCTCAACCTCATTCCTGTCACGAAGTCCAGTGGCACCTGGGAAAATAGTGCAACCTTGAAGAGCAGGCGATTTTTCAAGATTCGCTGAAAACGCTTCAATTTCTTCTCATCAAATTGAAAATCCATTGTTCTTCCTCAGGGCCTCTGAATCAAGACTTTGAACGTTCTATCATTTCCCCGATGAGATCGGCTGTCTTGCCAACCAGGGTTTTACATTTGATAAGTTTTTCTCCCTGATAGTACTCCTTCACCTGGGCTCGGTCCATCCAGTTCACTTGAACAATCTCACGGCAGAGAATACCGCCCCCGGCGATCTCCTTTCCAAAGCGTTTCATAAACTCCTGGGAATACTTCCACATGTTTACATTGGTCTCCTCCCCGGCCTTATCCCGTCCAAAAAGCAATCCGATGGTTGCAAGACCTCCTACGACTGCGCCGCAAACTTCCCCATGACCACCCAATCCCCCGCCAAATGGGTCGAGAGCCTTGATCAGATCGTCATTCTTTTTCCCGAGTTTTTCCTGTGCAACCACAAGAACGGATTGGCTTCAATGAAGGTGTTTCATGAAGAGGTCCATCGCCTTTTCCTGCATCTCTAATCGCGTCATCTGTCTTTCCCTCCTATCTTCTTCTGACCTTAGGGTTTTTACACCGTCACCTTGAAGATTCTTGGTTGGAATATACAAAGTTTGTAAAAATTGGTCAACCCATACTTTCAAACTGATTTAAAAAAATCCTTTCTTTGTTTCCTGATATTTATTGACAATAATTTTAAAAAAAGTAATAACCTTAAAGTCTTGAGGGTTTAGAATTTCAAAAATCATGATCGACTCAATCAACGCAAGCCCTTTATACCCTATTGCCAACCCGAAAAGCATCGCTGTTTTTGGCGCCTCCAATAGCATCACTTCAATGGGAACAAGTCTCCTGGACTCCATCCTCGATTTGGGATTCGAAGGTGACCTCTATCCCATCCACCCGAAAGAAAATAAGGTGCAGAACCTTAAGGCCTACCGAAGCGTCCTCGATCTCCCCAACGTGCCCGATCTGGCAATGATCGTGCTGCCGACTCATATCGTAGCCCAGGCATTGGACGCATGCGGACGGAAGGGTATCAGGCATGCCATGATCATCTCAGGGGGTTTTAAAGAAGTCGGAGGTGAAGGTATCGATCTTGAAAAAGAATTGGTCGCGGTTGCAAATAAGTATGGCATACGCTTTTTAGGCCCGAACTGCATCGGGGTAGCAAATCCCCGTGGGAAGCTAAACACGACGTTTATGTCTTTCCAGGGCATCCCCGGGTATATTGGGATGGCTTCTCAGAGCGGGAGTTTTGTGACCCAGATGTTTGGTTATCTTTCTGATTATGGACTGGGCTTTAGTACCGCGATCAGCGTAGGAAATGAAGCCAACATCGATATTGTTGACTGCATCGAATATCTCGGCGCCTGCCCGGATACCAGAGTGATCGCCCTCTACATTGAGGGCATCCGAAGGGGTAGAGCGTTTGTAGAAATGGCGAGATCCATCGTTCCGAAAAAGCCCATCGTGGCCCTCTATATCGGTGGCTCGGAAGCCGGGAGCCGGGCAGGCCTTTCACATACTGGTGCGCTGGCAGGACCCGATCGGCTCTACGAAGGCATCTTCCGTCAGAGCGGAATCATCCGGGCACACTCAGCTATGGAAATGTTTGATATCTGCTGGATGCTGGGCTGTTTCCCAGGAATCAAGGACCGGCGTGTGGTAGTTCAGACCCATTCCGGAGGCCCGGGAGCAGAAGCCGCCGATGCCTGCGGACGGGCAGGTCTTGAATTGCCCTCGCTTTCACCAGAGACCATTAAAAGACTAAGGCCTTTCATCCCGCGAACAGGGAGTATCAGCAACCCAATCGATTACACCTTTGGAAAAAACCTGATCGACTACTTCTCAGAAATTCCGAAAGCCTTATTGGACGAGAAAAATGCGGATGTTTTGCTCTTCTATTTTTTCGCACCTACCCAAAGGCTCGAGCGCATGATGAAACAGTCGGGTGTCCCTCCGGAGCAGATTAAAGAACAAGTGGCCAAGCTGGTCAATGGATATTCCGAGGCAATGATGCCGTTGTTTGAAAGTCACAAGAAACCTCTTGTCGGGTATACCTTTCAGAACGTAAGGGATCCTCTGGTGAAATTCCTGATCGATCGGGGAGTCCCGATCTTTTCAGGACCACAAAGAGCAGCCCGGGCAATTGAGGCTGCATTCCAGTATTCACGCCTGCGGGAAAGAATCCTCGCTGATCTCCTCCAGAAAGGGAGAAATAAATTAGATTCGGAATAACACCTCCCCAAGTCTCATTGACACCCTACTCCAAACAACATACAATTAAACTGTAGGAAGGGGATGCGAATATATGCAAAGAAAGAGGCTCGTTTGTTTATTTTCTTTGGTCATGCTTCTTCTCGTTTTTTCTTCGTGCCATCGCCGTCATATCTCGGATATCAAACCTACCATGACAAAGGAAGAAGTGGTCTCTCTGTGGGGGCAAACGCCCATGATCACCTATAAGACGACTGGCGGAACAACTTTCGAAACATGGGAATACCATTTTTCTGGTTCTGGTTCTATCTGCCGGATCACTTTCAATCAGGATAGAGTAACGGATACTCCCAAATGCGATCGTTCTCCCCGCAGACAATGGTATGTTGCAAGGTTAGAGGGACAACCTTATCCTGAACGATACTATGATCCATATCCGTACCCTGATTACTACATATATCCTTATCCCTACCCATATTATTACGATGGTCCTTATCGTTATTACTATCCGTATGGTTCCCCACACTATTATCCCTATCGTTATCATCACCGTCACCACCATCGTCGGCGGTGAGTGAAACGAAATTTAGCATTATCAGGGAATAAACTCTTAGATAACCTTACAGGTGTCGGGATAATGAAAGTTTGGGAAGCGGTTCTTATGATCTAATCCAATGACAATCAGTTAGAAACAATTAAAAAGTCTGATCCTTAATTTCGAAGTGAAGTATGGTGGAGGCGGCGGGAATCGAACCCGCGTCCGAGAACCTTCCGACAGGGCTTCTACATACATAGCCTGTGTTTTAAGTTCGCCCTTCCAATCTCCCACAGGCAGGATTCCGAAAGGGCTAGCTTATGAAGATTCGCCCCTCTCCTATAAGCGTTAGAGAGGAACTATCCTGTATGTTTGACATCCACATTCCGCCCTGCAGGAGAAAACGGAAGGGACGCTAGCTGCCCTTAGGCAGCCAGGGCATAATCGTAGTTGGTTGCGATTATGTTTAATCCCATTTGTTTAACGAGCCAATGGGACCTCGGTATGCCACCCTGACGTCAACGATCCCCGTCGAACCCTTTTCGCCCCCTTTCCATGTCTCGTTCCATGGTCTTTCGTTTTAATGATTCCCGTTTATCAAAAAGTTTCTTTCCTTTGGCCAGCCCCAGCTCCACCTTGGCTTTTCCATTCGAAAAGTAGAGGCGAAGCGGAATGAGCGTAAATCCCTTCTCCTGAACCTTTCCGATCAAACGGCGAATCTCCCGTTTATGGAGGAGAAGCTTACGCGTCCTCAATGGATCGGGATTGGACCGGTTTCCATGGGAATACGGGCTGATGTGAACATCAACCAGAAAGAGCTCTCCATCCTTAATCGTCCCGTAACTATCTCCCAGATTGGCCTTCCCCTCCCGAAGTGATTTCACCTCGGTCCCCAGAAGGCAGATTCCTGCCTCCATGGAGTCTTCAATCGAATAATGAAACCTCGCCTTCTTGTTCTGACAGATCAGCTTTTCGCCCATCTTTCACAAAACCTCGCCTTAGCACATAGCACAAAGCCCAAAACGCAAAAGACCCTGGATTCCGGATCAGGTACGGAATGACAATCTTGTAAAGCCATTACTAATTATAATTTTACCTAAAAGAGGGAATGAAATCAACGAAGTGATATAAAGAAGTGATATAAAGAGAAATGGAGTTGTCTCCACGTCTCCCCATCGCCCCATCCCCCTATCTATCTTTTCTAAACGCGGACGGGCAGCTCGATGAGGAAGGTAGTGCCTCTGGGTTTGTTGTCGCGGACACGGATATATCCGTTGTGATCGGCGATGATGGCATTGACGATGGTCAACCCTAATCCCGTTCCGCTCTTTTTGGTGGAATAGTAGGGCTCGAAAAGTTTTCCCTTATCTTCTTCGGAAATCCCGCACCCGTTGTCGCTCACTTCCAGGCGAACCATCTGAAGTTTGGGATCATAACTCGTCTGGATATGGATCTCTCCTTCCCGGTCAATGGCGACAAGGCTATTCTTGATGAGATTGATCATCACCCGCTTCATCTGATCCCGATCGAGATTAAACGTGGGAAGGTCCTTCGGAGTGAAGTCGAACCGGACATCCTTGTGGGCCTCTTTAAAGAGGATAAGGGTCTCCTGAACGATCTCGTTAAGATGATTAGGTGTCGGATTGGAGGCGGGCATCCTGGCAAAATTGGAGAATTCATTAACCATTCCCTTCAACTCCTCTACCTGTTTTACAATCGTCCGCGTACATTCATCGAAGACTGCCCCGTCCTGCTCGAGTTTTTCCAGATACCGCTTCCGCAATCTCTGCGCAGAGAGCTGAATCGGGGTTAAGGGATTTTTTATCTCATGGGCGATCCTCCGGGCTACTTCCCTCCAGGCTGCCACCCTCTGGGCTTTCATCAGCTGGGTGAGGTCGTCAAAGACCGCTACAATACCAAGCGGTTTCCCTTCTTCGTCTTTCAGGGTCGTCAGATTGATCAGCAGGGAGATCGATTTTCCACCCAGATGAATCGTGAGCTGTTTTTCAATCGAATCTCTCTGGGAGGAGTTGAATTCGTTTAACAACTCCTCTATCTTCTCCACATGCTCTTTCTCCAGAACCTCTGAAAATTTCCTTTCCAGAACAGCCTCTCCCTTCACCCCGAGCATCTGTTCCGCTGAAGTATTGATCGTCGTGATCATGCCTCGATCATCGATGGAGATCACCCCAGCAGCCACATTCTTGAGGACAATCTCCATATATTTTTTCCGCTGTTCCAGTTCGGAACGGCTCACTTGCAGGTCTCCGGTCATCTGATTGAAGGACTGGACGAGTCTTCCGATCTCATCACCTGCCTGCATATCGATCCGAAAGTTGAGATCTCCCAGGGCGATCCGGTGCGTGGCCTCTGCGAGTTCCTTAATCGGAACGGTGATATCCCTGGCCATGCGAATGCCGAACCAGATCGCCGAGAAGACGATAAGCAGGGTGACCATGAGAAGGGCCATCATATAACTGAATTTGATCGGCTTTTTCAGGTCCTTCATCTGTTTATAATCAACAGAGGCCTGTGAGATCTCACGCATCTTCCCTGCAAGGCTCTTCGGAATAAAGTAGGAAGCCGCCACCACACCGATCACTTCCCCACGGTCTGAGGGATGGAAGACCGGAGCAATGCCTGTGATCATCTCTCCCTCGCCAACCGGTAAGGTCCTAAATACCTCCTTGCCTGAAAACCCAACTTCCAGTAAGTCCTTGGGTGGAGAGAGGGAGATGGTTTTGAGTGAAGGGTCTTCAACCCTGATGAATCCCTCTTCTCCTTTGAAGAATAATCCAAGGGCGCTCAGGTGATATTCCTGCCGTTTTAACTCAAGGGCCTCTTTCAGGGGGGTCAGTGCTGTCTCTTTTTTTAGAATGCCCTGCTTGGTAAGGTGGTGCCCAACCTGTTTGGCAGAGGATACGGCTTGGTTGGCAAAATCGCGGTAATAGGTCTGCGCCACCTCGAGAGACCCCTGGAGCGACTGCTCCACCTGAGCTTTAAACCAGTGTTCAACGCTGTTGGTGATGAATCCGGCAGCTACAAAAAAGAGAAGAAAGGTGGGTACGAGCGAAAGGAGGATAAAGGCCAACACCAGTTTGGTTCTCAGTTTGGCTCCTAAGACTTCCCGTTTCCGTTCGAAAATGAGTTTGACGAGGTTCCGAATCACCAGAAAGATCAGCAGGAGAATCAGGATGATGTTGATATTAATAAGGCCTAAGACGATGATATTATTGGCTATGGGAATCTGGTCCCCCACCTGGGGAACTTTGATCATGAGAGTGGTGAGGGCGATGATCAAAATGGAGATGACGACAATAATGATCAGTTCGTTCCGTCGTCTTCTTTGTTCCGGGGAAAATTCTTTTTTCATAATGCCAGGGGTGCAGGTTAAGGTTACGGTGACGAAGCCCGTATCGTTCATAAAAGGTTACGTTCATCGTCTTTTAATTATTTTACCTAACCGTTACCGATAACCGAAACGGGCCTCGTTACCCTAACCGTAAAACGAAGCCAGAACTTTTTAGCCAAAATAAGGGAGTTTGAAGGGGACCGTAAGCCGAGTTCTGTATCCCAGCTCTCCGATGGGGAGTTGGAATGATGGCCATTTATCTGGGATCCTGATTGCTCAGGACCTCAAGCGACCTTACCCGTCCCGCCTTTATTCCCGATGCATCAACATCGGGAATAAATTTGAATGGGCTTTTCTCACCCCCGCATGAAGCAGGGGAACGGGGCCTATTTGGTCTTGCTCCGGATGGGGTTTACCAAGCTGCTCCGATCACTCGGTGCACTGGTGAGCTCTTACCTCGCCTTTTCACCCTTATCCCGACTTTCGCCGGGACGGTATATTTTCTGTGGCACTTTCCTTATCCTGTCTCTTGGGAGACAGGACCGTCCGCGTTACGGACCACCCTGCCCTGTGGAGCTCGGACTTTCCTCCCCTCGATTGCCTCTCTTTGCAGAGAGGAATGAGGAGCGGCCATCTCTTCCCCTTCAAATCCCTCCTTTCTTCAGATTTCCAGTAAGAAATCTTTGATTAGATCGATTAGGACCGATTACACAGACAGGAAGAGAGCTCGTCTTATTTTAAGCTCTCTTCTTTCTCCTTTGTGATCTTTCTTTCAATCGCCTGATTGGCTAAGAGATCAGCTTCCTGATTCTCTTCTCTCGGGATGGATCCGATTTCAAATGAACCAAACGCCCTGATCATTTCCATCGCCTTTTGGTGAAGGATTCTCAGGTGAAGTTCCTTCACCCGATAAATCCCCGCGATCTGCCTTGCGATCAATTCCGAATCCGTATAGACGTGAATGGATTGCCCTCCAAGTCCCTTAGCCTCTTGCAACCCTAACAGAAGAGCCCCATATTCAGCTTCGTTATTGGTCTTATGGCCCAGGTATCGCGCTATCCCGGCAATCTTCTTTCCCTCGCGATCAGTGATATAAATCCCGGCGCCCGCCCTTCCCGGATTTCCCCTTGAAGCCCCATCAATATAGACGAACAGTTCAAGACCCTTCTGGAGCGAAAGCTCTCCTTCCATCTCGCTTGCCCCGTTAGAAATGATGGACCGTTTCTTTTCGGTTCCGACTTTGGCAGAACAACTTTCTAAAGTATTTTTTGTGGGAATTAATGCTTCGCCGGTTGAGAGCCTCAGGGTTGATTGTCTGGATCTCCTAACGGGGGTCACGCCTTCTCTCCATTTCCATCCCAGTAGAGGATCCGGTTACAATTGGGACAACGGATGAGGGAGTTGTTCTTCTGAACCTCGATGAACATCTGGGGAGGAACATTCACAAAACAGCCCTGACAGGTCTCGTGCTTGACGCTAACCATGCCGATCCCCTGTCGTTTCTCCCTCAACATATTATAAAGTTTGAAGAGGTTTGATTCGACCTGGGTCGCAAGGATGTCTTTCCGTTGGGACTTCTCGTTCCAGACCACCTCGTCCTGTTCCATCTTTTCCTGGATATTTCTCTTTTCAGCCTCAATCTTCTCCAGCGTGATGGCAATATCTTTTTCCCGTTTGGAGAGCTGTTTCTTGAGCTCGTCGATCTCGTCCATGACCACCAGGATCTCTTCTTCCACCCGGCCGATGGTTACTTTGAAGGACTCGATTTCGCTGAGGAGAGCCTGGTATTCCTTGTTGGTCTTCACCTCGGTCATCCTCCCCTCGGACCGTTTGATCTTATCCTGCTCGCCTAAGAGATACTTTTCTTTCTGTTTCCGTTCTTTCTCTAGCGATTCGAGCCTCTCCTTTTCCTTATGGATCCTCTCTTTTTCAAGGCTCTGCTTTTCATCCAGTTTTTTTATCTCTTTGGGAAAACGATCGCGTTCCACATTGATATTTTTCAGATCGAGATCGATCTTCTGAAGTTCCCAAAGAAGTTCTAGATCTTCCCTCAAAGGCTACCTCCCATCTCTTTATTTATTTTAGCGCAAACCCCGTTAGAAGGTTTTCAACTTTCTAACGGGGCAAACAGAAAGAGTGCACTGAAGGGTGCACTCTTTCTGGGTCCTGCATGCCGGATTGCTGTATCCCTGGGAAGCGAATACGAATCACCCTCCCTCTTCAAAATGGGCCCACCTGGGTTCGAACCAGGGACCTTCCGGTTATGAGCCGGTGGCTCTTCCAGCTGAGCTATGGGCCCTTTAATCATTATAGGCAATCCTCGCAAGGTGTCAACCCTCTATAAGTTTGGAGTTCGGTGTTCAGAGTTCGGAGCAATTCAATTCTATGTTTTGAGTTCATGAATTTAAACTACGAACTCCGAACTCCATACTCCGAACTATTTATGCTTCCAAAAAGCTCTTCAGTTTCTTCGCCCGGCTGGGGTGTCTCAGTTTCCGCAAGGCCTTGGCTTCGATCTGCCTGATCCTCTCCCGGGTGACATCGAAATCCAGCCCAACCTCTTCCAGTGTGTGGTCGTACTTCTCTCCAATGCCAAACCGTTTCCTCAGGACCTTCTCCTCTCTGGCTGTAAGGGTCGAAAGGATTTTCCGGGTATGCTCGACCAGATTCGAATTAATCACCGCCTCCATCGGGGACACAATGGCTTTGTCTTCGATGAAATCCCCCAGATGGCTATTCTCCTCTTCACCGATGGGCGTCTCCAGGGAGATCGGCTCTTTGGCGATTTTGAGCACCTTCCTCACCTTGTCAGGTGGGATCTCCATCTTATTGGCGATCTCCTCTGGTGTGGGTTCCCGTCCAATTTCCTGAACGAGCGTTCTCGATGCCCGGATCAACTTGTTGATCGTTTCAATCATATGAACGGGAATGCGGATGGTCCGGGCCTGATCCGAAATGGCCCGGGTGATGGCCTGCCGAATCCACCAGGTCGCATAAGTGCTGAACTTATAACCCCGCTGGTATTCGAATTTATCCACGGACTTCATCAAACCGATATTCCCCTCCTGGATCAGGTCGAGAAACTGAAGCCCGCGGTTCGTATATTTTTTGGCGATCGAGACAACCAATCTCAGATTTGCCTTCACCAGCTCGCCTTTCGCATCTCTGGCTTTGGCTTCTCCGATGATGATGGACTTCACCGCAGATTTCAGTTGAGGGGAGTTTAAGCCACACTCTTTCTCCACCCGTCCGATTTTTTTCTGACTCGTTTTTGCCGACCGATCAACCTCCTGGAGATCGGCCTTGCCCAACTCCAAGCCCCGGATGTAAACCTTCTCTTTGGTTTTTCTCCCCCTGATCTTTTTCTGAAGGAGACGCGCCTCTTTCACTGAAATCCCGACTCGTTCTTCGACCCTTTTTATTTCGACCTCCGCCTTCTCCACCCGAGCGAGCATCTGCTTCATTTTCTGAACAATCCGGCCGATCTGGACATCTCTTAGGTTCATCTCTTTAAGGAAGTCAAAGATCTCCTCTTTTTTCTTCCGGACCTGGACTTGAATCTGCTTCTTTGAAACGCTTTTCTTTTTCAAGATCCGACGAATCCCCTCCTGATGGTGCTGGACCCTTTCGAGCAGATCCAGAATTCTCTGCTTCTGAATCTGCTCCTCTTCGAGGCTCGTCTCTTCTTCATCAATCTCATTGGTTACTTCATGCATCTCGATTTTTCCAGCTTTAATGGCGGTGCCCAGATTGAGGATCTCCTTGATGGCCATCGGACAGGTCAACACAATGCTCAGAATGTCCCTTTTGCCGCTCTCGATCTTTTTGGCAATCTCCACCTCCCCCTCACGGGTGAGAAGTGACACCGATCCCATCTCCCGCAGATACATCCGGACCGGATCGGATGCCCTGCCCAAACCTTCTAAGCTTAACTCGTCCTCCTCTTCCTCCTCCTTTTCCAGCGCTTTCTCGTTCTCCACTTTCAGGTCCCGGAGGTCCTCATTCACATCGAGGTCCATCTCATCCAGCATCATGAGGACATCGTCGATCTGGTCGGACGAGACGATCTCGCTGGCCGCCATCTCATTTGTCTCATCGAGATTGACGAATCCCTTTTCTTCCACCAGGGAGATCATCTGCCCCATTTCTTTGGTCTTTGTTCCTCTTCCCATCCGCCTTTCTTTGAACTCCCAGTAACCCAATAATGATTTAAAGAGGGAGGTGGGTGTGCTGGAGAACCTTTACAGCGGCACCTTTAAAAGTTTGGCTACTCCGCTTTGAAGCAAAATTCCAATGTCGTTCCAGGTATTATGGTATGTTACCCATAAACGATAAACCATCCGCAATGGTAAAGGTTGGTAAGCACACTCACCTTCCTCTTTGTGCAACGTTTAGGTTAACTCTTTCGCAGGTTATCTTTCAAGAGGCCCTTCTCCTTCTTTGCCAGCTCCTGATGTTTGATCAGGAGATCTTCGAGCTCCCTCCCTCCCTTCTGCTTTTCAACCTCCTTTATCCTCCTGAGTAAATCGCTTTCATCCCTCTTCAATCTCCTTTTGCGAATTTTCTCAATGCAGTCTCTTAGCATCCGCTTCTGCTGATCTCCTCCCACACTGCTTTCCTGAAAGGAATATTCAAAGAGCCTTTTCTTCATCCCTTCATCAAAACTCCCCAGGGCTTCCGTCAGGTCCAGGTTTCCCATCTTTTGAAAGAGAGCTTCCAGTTCCTCGCCCAACCGCTTCAAAAGAGGGCTCTCGAACTCATCCAGGATCTTCTCTCCTGAAATCGTCGGAATCAGTTCCGGATAGTGGACCATGAGCCGAACCACCATCTCTTCAGATTTCGGAGCGCTTGTTTCGGGCCTTGGTTCGGGTGGTCTCTTTTTTAGGGTTTCTGCTGCTGGGGACCGCCCTTTGAGAGAAGGTTGGATCATCTCATTTAAGATCGATTCCTTTATATCGAGCCTTTCGGCAAGGGACCTCACGTAGAAATCTTTCCGGATCTTATCCGGAATTCTCCGGATCATCGCCATTCCTTCCTTGGCTATCTTTACTTTCCCATCGATCGAACTTACCGGATGAGTCTTCATCAGCCACTCAAAAAAGAAGTCGATGAGAGGAAGGGCCCTGCCCAATCTTTTCCCAAATTCCTCCAGGTTTCCCTTCTTCAGATAGGTATCGGGATCTTCCCCCTGCGGAAGTAGGACAGCTTTGGCCGTAACTTCCTCCTCCAAAAAGAGAGGCAAGGTACGAAGGGTGGCCTGAATTCCTGCCGGATCAGGGTCAAAAACCATCGTCAAATTTTTCGTATATCGCTTCAGGGTCCGGATATGCTGGTTTGTCATGGCGGTCCCGAGCGTGGCAACGCTATGTTTCAATTCGTATTGATGAAGGGTGAGAAGATCAAAATAACCTTCGACGATGATCACACTGTCCTTTTCATGGATGTAACGCTTCGCCGTCTGAAGACCATAAAGGATCTCTCCCTTATGATAAATGCTCGACTCCGAAGAGTTGATATATTTGGGTTGTCCTTCTCCAATGATTCGCCCCCCGAATCCGACGATTCGCTGATGAAGATCAAAGATGGGAAACATGAGCCTTTTTCGAAAAGCATCATACCAGCCTTCCTTTTTCTTCGGGAGGATCAACCCTAACTCCCATGCCATCTCCAGGGGGACTTTCTTCTCTCTTAAATGTTCGACCAGTCCATCCCAGCGTTCGGTCGCATAACCCAACCGATGTTCCCTGAGGATCTCCTCCTTCACGCTCCGTTGAGAGAGATAGCGTCTCCCCGCCTCACCTTCTCTCTTCTGGGTCAGCAGATCATGGAAATAATCGGAAGCAAGTTGGTTGATCTGAAAAAGGACTTCTTTCTTGGCCATCTCCTTCTTCTGAACCGGAGAAGGCTCTCGCCGCACCAGTTTGACCCCGTATCGTTTCCCCAGCTCTTCGGCAGCCTCCGGAAATGAGAAATTCCCCGCCTTCATTAAAAAGGTAAAAACATCTCCTCCCTCTCCGCACCCGAAGCAGTGAAAAATCTGCTTCTCCTCGTTCACCATAAACGAGGGGGTTTTCTCGGAATGGAACGGGCACAATCCCTTATGATTCCTTCCGGTCTTCTTCAAACTGACATAGTCCGAGACAACTTCCAGGATATTGGCCCGGCTTCGGATCTCTGAAATTTTATCCTCTGAAAAATATCCGTCTGCCAAAGAGTTCTACTCCTAATATTACAAAATTTCTCGGTCAAATGGGCACGGGCGGGCTGTTTGGAAAGGCTTCGAGGCGAACCTTTTTCTGTTTCAACATTCTCGTTTCCTTTCCCTGCCGGAAGTCAGTGCAGATGACATCCCCCGTTACCCTTAAATTTTGAATCAATCTCCATTCGAAGCCTTGAAAAGCAACCTGCCCGTGCCCATTTGACAACTGTCTGCTTACCTCAACTCGACCACGGTCACTCCGCCGCCGCCTTTCTGAGCTTCCTCCGGAGCAACCTGTTTCACCCCCTGGTGCGTGCTCAAATAGCGGCCGATCCCGTTTCTCAACCTACCGGACCCGATGCCATGGATGATCCGAACCTTCTCCAGGCCATGCAGCAGTGCCTGATCGATGAATTTGTCCACGACCAGAAGCGCTTCCTCCACGGTCAGGCCGATCACATTTAATTCTGTCTGAATTTCTTCGGTATCTCTCCGGGGGATGGAGGGAATGACCCTTCCTGGTTCTCCATCCCCTTCTTTGTCTATTGGCCTGATGATGTCATCAAGGGGAACAATCACTCTTGCCTTCTCTGTCATCACTTCGGCGCGGTTGAGTGACTCTTCCACTTTCAAAAGAATGCCGTCCTTTTTGAGGCTTTCTATTCTAACACGATCACCGTTTTTTAAGCTACCTGCCATCGCATGAGAGCCTCTTCTACGGATCGAGGGAAAAGAGGCTTCTCTGATCTCCTGAATCTCTTTTTTACGAACCTGAGAAGGAGGTTTCTCTCTTTGCTTTTTCAGCCATGCCTTCAACTCGTCTTCCACCTGTTGAACCGCTTTTCTTGCCTTCTCCTCGGCACGGGAAAAAATTGCCTCCCTGTCTCTTTTGATCCGGTCAAGGATCCCTTTCAGCCTCTGATGCTCCTGGTCCACCTCCTCTTTCTTTCGGATCCATTCCTGTCTCTGTTTCTCCGCATCAGTCCTCACCCTTTCCAGTCTCTCCAGGGCTTGGGCCATTTCCTGCCCTCCTCCATCGCGATGCTGCCGAGCCTTCTCCAGAACGCTTTCCGAAATACCCAATTTCTCCGCCACAAAGAGGGCATTGCTTATTCCGGAGGACCCATAGGAGAGAAGATAGAGAGGTTCCATGGTCTCCTCATCAAACCTGACCGCTACATTCTCCACATTCGGATGAAGATACCCATAGGCTTTGAGGCTATCGAAGTGGGTGGTGACCACAGTCCAAGCGCCCTTCTCCCTGAACAGGTCGAGAAATCCCATGGCAAGGGCAGATCCTTCCGAGACATTTGTTCCTACACCCAGTTCATCGAGAAGGACGAGAGCGCCAGGCCCTGCCTTCTCCAGAATCCCGTTGACATGGAGGAGGTGAGCTGAAAAGGTGGATAGGTTCTCCTCGATGCTCTGCTCATCGCCAATCACAGAGAAGACTTCATCAAAGATGCCTGCTTCACTTCCTTCCGCGACAGGAATGGGAAGTCCGGATTGAATCATCAGCGTCAACAGCCCCAGCGTTTTCATGGCTACTGTTTTTCCGCCTGCATTGGCTCCGCTGATGATAAGGGTGCGGATGCCTTCACCCATTCGAAGATCAATCGGGACAACACGAACCCCTTTCTGGAGGCTGAGGAGGGGACTTCTCGCCTCTTTCATGAGGATCTTTCCATCCCTGTTCAATGCGGGCCGGATTCCCTTTAAGAGAAGGGTGAGCTTCGCCATCGCATAAAGAAGATCCAGCTCTCCCAAAATGTCAAGATCATTCCAGAGAGACGGAAGCTCTGCTCTGATCTTCTCGGAGAGGGCTTCGAGAATACGGTACTCCTCCTCCTTCTCTTCTGCTGTGAGAATGTTGACCTCATTATTAAAGGGAATGGCTTGAATGGGTTCAAAGAAGAGACTCTGGTGGCTATGGGACTGGTCGTGGATGATTCCCTCCAACCGGTTCTTGAAGTCGGATTTGATAAGGAAGACATATCTCCCATTTCTTAAGGTGATGAAATCGTCCTGGAAAATTTCCTGGAGATCTTCCCTTTGGAGGAGACGCTCAAGAACGTTTTTCGCCTTCTCTCTGATGGTATGCAACCGCAGACGAATATCCGATAGGGTTGGGCTGGCACGATCGAGGATCTCGCCCTTCGTATCGATGGCGTTAAGGATCTCCTTTTCCAGACCTTTGAGAGAGGAAAGCTTTGAAACCTTCTCCTGAAGAGAAGGGGCATGGATTTCCGATTTAAGGAAAAACCGCCTGATGGTTTTGACCAATACCATCTGCCGGTGAATATCGAGGATCTCCTGAACCTGGAGGACCGCCCCTTCCTTCTCCAGTCTCTTCAGGAGGTCCTCCATGTCCTGCAGCCCTCCAAGGGGGATATCCCCATGGATTTCCAGAATCTCTTTCAACTCGATCACGTCGGTTAATCTCGATTCAATCAGCAGCGGATCAGAAGATGGAGTCAGGGCCAGGCATCGTTTCTTACCCAGGGGGGAGACTGAATAATCTTTTAAAAAGTCTAAGAGGGAGTAGAATTCTAACGCTCTAAGGGAACGATTATCCATAAAGCAAGAAAAAGGGAACAGCTCTCTTGATGAGGGGAATCTTAGGGGGAAAGCCTTTCCTTGACTAACTGATTGATCACCTTACCATCGGCTTTCCCTCCCAAGCGGGGCATGACTGCTTTCATCACCTTTCCTAAATCTTTTAAGGATGAGGCCTGTGTTTCCTGAATGATTTCATCGATGATCTTGATCATCTCTTCCTGAGTGAGGGGTTGAGGGAGAAAGGATTTCAGAATCTCGATCTCTGCCTTCTCCTTCTCCACTAAATCGTTTCGTCCTCCAGCCTGAAACTGCTCGACGGATTCTTCGCCTTTTCTCACCATCCCCTGGATGACCTTGAGGATATCCTCATCCTCTAATTTTCTTCTCAACTCGAACTCTTTGTTTTTTGAAGACGAACGGATCATCCGGATGGTGGAGAGCCGGATCTTATCGCTGGTCTTCATCGCCTGCTTCATCTCTTCAACTAATTTTTCTTCCAGGTTCATCTCTATCCTCTATCTACGAATTTACGCATCCTCTTCATGGCTCGCTTTTGGGCAGCCAGGGCTTTTTTCTTTCGCTTGATGCTCGGTTTTTCAAAATGCTCTCGTTTCCGAACCTCGGACAAAATCCCGGTCTTTTCAACCTGTTTTTTAAACCGCCTGAGTGCATTTTCGAAAGATTCGTTCTCTTTGATCCGAATGCCAAGCATCCATATTCAACCTCCTTTCATAACTTATTTTTTAGACCCATAATTATATGATTTTTTTCAACAATGTCAAATATTTCGTTAATATTTTGAGCCTCAAAATTGAATTTAAGGGAACGGTATAAGAGAGAGCATTGACAAACAGGACAAGGTGTAATACATAATTAATAAAAAAGTAATACGGAGGTGGTTGCCATGGATGTTGTAAAAGCTACGGTTAAGGGCCAAATCCTCATTCCTGCATCACTGAGAAGAAAATATCGAATTGAAAGGGGAACCCCTCTGCGTATTTATGACGGAAAGAACCGTATCATCCTTGAGACGATGGACCGAGATCCGGTGGAAGAAGGCCGAGGTTTGTTGAAAACCAAGGGTAGAATACTTAAATCTTTGACCGATGACAGAAAAAGGGAAGCAAAACAATGAAACAATACGTTTTAGACAGCTACGCCATGATCGCCTACTTTGAAGACGAGCCGGGCGCGGACCGGGTGGCAAAGATACTGAGACAACTGATCCAAGGCAAAGCAAAAGGATACATGAGTGTGGTGAATTGGGGCGAAGTTTATTACAACACCATGAGGGAAGGAGGGAGCGCTGAGGCTGAAAAGGTCATCCTTCAATTGGATAAATTTCCAATTCAGGTGGTCGAGGTCAATAGAGAGCTCGCCTATGAGGCGGCGAAATTAAAGGGGATGTATCGCATTGCTTATGCGGATTGTTTCGCTGCCGCTCTATCCGTAAAATTAAATGCACTCCTTGTCACTGGAGATCCAGAATTCAAGAAGCTGAAAGAACAAGTTTCCATTCAATGGATTGTTTGACCAAAGAATTTAAACCAATAGGGTGGGTCCTCTGGGTGATGGCACAATCCTTTGTAACCAATTGATCCCGCTGGGGCAGAGATGACAAAGATATTTCGCCTGCCTCTTATTCCCCTACTGATTGCTTATGCGTTCGGGCTTGTTAGCAGCCAATTCAATATTCCTTTACTTTCTCAAGGACCGCTGATTCTCATCATCCTTCTATTCCTATGGTTCCTGCTCCTCATTCTTAAAAAAGTGCAATGGACTTCTTGGATTGCCCTCGTTTTTTTCTTTGTCTTAGGACTCGTTTCGATTCAAAGCTATCTCCATCCGAACCTTCCTCCCTCTCATCTATCCCGTTTCATCGGTCCGGAACCGATCTTTCTCGAAGGAACGATCGACCGGTCCCCTCAACGGACTTCAAGTGGGACCCAATGTTTAATCAAATCACATAAGATCATTTCCAATGACCGCCACATCCCTGTCGAAGGATATCTCCTTCTCTTCCTGAAAGGGGAGACTGACTCTCTTGGGTCCGGAGACCGGATCCGTTTTCTCTGTAGACTCCAGCGTCCGCATGGATTTCGTAACTCCGGCGTTTTCTCCTACGAACGGTATCTTGCCTTCGAAAGGATTCACGCCATCGGATTCCTGAGCAAACAAAAAGGGGACGTAGGCGAAAATACAACTTAAGGTTGTTGTGAACTTTGGTGGGTTCGTGCGGAGCGTGCCTGGAGATATGGGAGGTAGGGGACCAATTTTAGAACCTTCATCCTCTCCCTTTTTCCCAGGTGCAAACATCTGTAACTTTGTAGCTATTTACTCAATTCGTTCACAGGCATTTCCTGCATACCTTCATATATCATTCCATAAGGCCCGGGCTTTTTCTTACCTAAATCAGGCAGCATCCTTAAAGGAACCTCTAATATTTCTAAATTTGTCACTCCGGTGAAAACTCGATTCGAGTCGCAACGACCGGAGTCCAGTCATATCAAGAGCTTCTGGATTCTCCAGATGAAGATTGGGACCGGAATGACATTTTTAGAGGTAGCCTAAAATCAAAGCCACTACGCCTGACTGAATTTTTCAGTCAAAAATTCTAACATAGTTGACTGGCCGGCAAGGTGCGTGCCGAGCATCAGATCTGACTCTGAAAAAGTTGTATGTTCCTCATTAGAAATGAAGATGAGGCGAACTGAAGATATGGAGATAAAAGCAAGGGCCTCCTTTCAGAGGCCCCGCGCCGTAAGGTCGAAACCTTACGGGTGGCTACAATCATTTTGGAAAAATCGTAAGTGACCTGGCCTAAACTTGTAAACGATGTGTTTTCGAATACTTTCCATTGGAAAAGAGCCATCTATCACGCCAAGCACGCCTTTTCCCTTGCAAGCACATAGGAGTAGGTATCAGGAATCAACCAATCACTTTTTTCTGCTTGGTCCGTAATTTCTTGGAAACGACTCGTCCACGATGTTCTTTTTCTTTTTTTCTCATCCGGTTCATGATCTGTTTCAGGTCATAATTGCATTCCCTGGCTATCTTTTCGCGGACAAGGTGAATTTCTTCTACGATAGGATCTTTCCACATCTTAACCTCCTCCCGGAGACGTTAAGAGCTCCTCCGGTGTTGCAATAATCGGAGTTGCCCGCCCAAGGGCAGCGTTTGCCTTTTGAAGCCGCTTAATCACCAACCCGTTTGCGAGATGGGTGCAGTTCCACGTTAACAAGTAATCCATTTCATAAGAAACCGCAAATGCCAGGTGGACCACATCCAACTGTGCTCCGCGTGGCAAACCCAATTTGTTTAGATATTCCTCGGCCAAAAACTCAACCTCTTCTGTCAACGCCAAAATCGGCAACTCTGCCACCAGCTTTAAGCGCCTTGAGGCGGCGTCAGGATCGCCTATGCTGATTTCGTCCAGGACCGCCTGGGAAATGTAATTGATGAATTTTAATCGCGCTCGATTCCACCATTCATGGGTAATCTGCTGGTGCGCGGCTACAATTAGATCTCGACTGGGATACGCAGCAAGGTAACTTATGATTGTGGACTCCAAATATAACGCCGGTTTATTCATTTTGACCTAATCGCTCTGGGGCATTCTCATCTCAGATCGAGATCCGATATTTGATAAATTAAATATATCAAATTACGTATCAAAGAACAATTCTTTTTCTCTTCTGTTTTCTGCTTGACAAAATTCTCTGATAATCATAATTTTTTACCAAATTCCCACAAGATAAGGGTTTAAAAATCGATCCCATCGGGGCAGAGATGACAAAGATATTTCGCCTGCCTCTTATTCCCCTACTGATTGCTTATGCGTTCGGGCTTGTTAGCAGCCAATTCAATATTCCTTTACTTTCTCAAGGACCGCTGATTCTCATCATCCTTCTATTCCTATGGTTCCTGCTCCTCATTCTTAAAAAAGTCCAGTGGGCTTCCGGGGTTGCCCTCGCCTTCTTCCTTGTTCTCGGAATCGTTTCGATTCAAAGCTATCTCCATCCGAACCTTCCTCCCTCTCATCTATCCCGTTTCATCGGTCCCGAACCCATCTTTCTCGAAGGAACGATCGACCGGTCCCCTCAACGGACTTCAAGTGGGACCCAATGTTTAATCAAATCACGTAAGATCATTTCCAAAGACCGCCACATCCCTGTCGAAGGATATCTCCTTCTCTTCATGAAAGGGGAGACTGACTCTCTTGGGTCCGGAGACCGGATCCGTTTTCTCTGTAGACTCCAGCGTCCGCATGGATTTCGTAACCCCGGCGTCTTCTCCTACGAACGGTATCTTGCCTTCGAAAGGATTCACGCCATAGGATTCCTGTCTGACGAGAGAATGTTCGTCAAAGTGGGTGAAGGTTTTAAAAACCCCATTTCTCTAAGGATCGAGGCATGGAGAGACCACATCCGCAACTTTTTACAAAGAGGGGGAACCATGCCCTCCTCCTCCCTCTTTCAAGCCCTGGTCTTAGGGGAACAGGGAAACATCCCGGAGGAAGTACGAGAAGACTTCGTCGTCTCAGGAATCGCCCATCTGCTGGCTATATCAGGAGATCACCTCGGAATTGTCGCTTTCCTTTCTTTCTCTCTGCTTCTCTGGATCATGAAGCGTTCTGAAATAGTCCTCCTCTCGATCTCTGTTAAAAAATGGGCCGCCCTCCTCACCATTCCCTGCATGATCCTCTACACTTTCATTGCCGGTGGAGGGATGTCCGTGATACGGGCCACCCTCATGGTCATCATCTTTTTTCTCTCGATTGTCTTCGATAGGGAGAGGCATCTCCTCCACACCCTTGCCCTGGCTGCTTTCCTTATTCTTATATGTTCTCCCCCCTCCCTCTTCGATGTCTCTTTCCAACTCTCTTTTTTAGCTGTTCTTTCCATTCTCTATCTCGTACCGCCCATCCTCCGGGTCCTGAAGCAAGGGGAATGGCTGATCCCTGAGGAAACCCCATGGATACAGAAGATCTGGAAGTATGTAAAACTCTCTCTCATCGTCACGGCAGTCGCCACCATGGGAACTGCGCCTTTTGTGGCGCTCCATTTCAACCGCCTCTCTCTCATCGGATTCCTGGCTAATCTTTTTGCCATTCCCTGGGTGGGCTTTATTATTGTTCCCATCAGCTTGATCGCCTCCCTCTTCTCCTTTTTCTTCTATCCCATTGCCAGTGTTCTGATCATGGTGAATCAATTCTTTGCAACCATTCTCCTCAACGTCATTGGTTTCTTCGCTTCCATTCCATTGGCCTCCATTTATATCCCCACCCCCACGCCGCTTGAAATCATTCTCTACTATCTCCTTCTCTTCTTATGCGTTCATCTGCGAAAAGGAAAAACCATCCGATATGTTTTTGTCGGCATCTGCATCTTGCTGGCCGCTGACATAACCTATTGGAGCCTGAAAGATACCTTCCAAAAAAATCTCAAGATCACCTTTCTCGATGTGGGTCATGGAGATTCTATCTTGATTGAATTTCCTAAGGGGAAGAGGATGTTGATCGATGGCGGAGGTCTTCACGAGGATCGGTTCGATATCGGAAAGAATGTGATCGCACCTTTTCTCTGGAATAAGAAGATTCGAAGGATTAACACCCTTGCTCTGACCCATCCTGACCCAGACCATTTGAAAGGTCTAAATTTCATTGCCTCCCGATTCTCAATCCGCCGGTTTTGGAGCAACGGACTTCGTTCGGACTCTGAATCCTATCTCCGGTTGGAAGAAACCCTTGCGAAAAAAAGAGTGGAACGGTTCTCATTGAATGAAAACACACCTCTACAAATGATCAACGGGGTTGAGGTCGCAATCCTTAATCCACCTGCCGGAAATACAAGTTCTGTTGGTCGTCAACATCTCACCTTCCTTAACAATCAATCCCTGGTGATAAGGCTCAGGTTTAAAAATATCACTCTCCTCCTGACAGGGGATGTGGAAAGAGAAGCTGAGGAACGAATGATGAGAAAAGGCCATTTGCTCAACGCCCATCTGTTGAAAGTTCCCCATCATGGAAGTATTACATCCAGCAGCCCGATTTTCCTTCAAAGGGTTAAACCGGACTATGCGATTTTAAGCGTTGGAGAACGTAACATCGCAAGGCTTCCTCATCCGGAGGTCATGGGAAGGTATGAACGATCGGGCATAAAAATATTCAGAACCGATAAGCACGGAGCCGTCACCGTGATCACCGATGGCGAAAAGATGGAGATCAGAACTTTCCTGAAAGGCGATTGACTTTTTTCTTACAATCCAATATCTATTTTAACATGATGGAAGGAGATAACCATCGAATCATGCCCCATCCATTAAGTCCGAGTGTGCAGAAGGTTCAGGATGCCTTAAAGGCGCTTGGCTTGCCAAACGATGTGATGGAATTGCAGTCCACAACCCGGACCTCTGCGGAGGCGGCTCAGGCGGTGGGGTGCTCTGTTGAACAGATCGCTAAATCGATCGTGTTTCGAGCTACGCAGACAGACAAACCCATCCTTGTCATTGCAAGCGGGTCTAATCGGGTGAACGAAAAGAGGATCGAGTCGTTCATCTCCGAACCCCTTGGCAAGGCAGATGCGGACTATGTCCGCAAACACACGGGTTTTGTCATTGGTGGCGTACCTCCCATCGGCCATCTTGAAAAGATTGAAATTTTTATCGATGAGGACCTATTAACCTATCAAGAAATCTGGGCAGCAGCCGGTAGCCCGCATGCCGTCTTTAAACTGACGCCCTCAGACCTTGTTAAGATGACAGGTGGACGGGTGGTTGGGATTAAATGAGTTGGGTAAAAAGGGTTCAAGGGTTCGATGATTTAACGGCAATCATTAAAAGGAGGAAGGAGATGGAACTTAAGACAGAACGGATTGATATCCCGGAAGGTTGTAATGTCATCTTCGGGCAGACCCACTTCATTAAAACAGTAGAAGATCTCTTTGAGATCATCGTAGGTGCTGTTCCCGGTGCTAAGTTTGGAATTGGGTTCTGCGAGGCCTCAGGCCATTGCCTTGTTCGTGGAGAAGGAAACGATGAGGCTTTAAAAGAAGCAGCCATAAAGAATGCCTTCAAAATCGGAGCAGGCCACACCTTCATCATCCTGTTAAGGGATGCCTTTCCCATCAACATCCTCAACGCGATCAAGATGTGCCAGGAAGTCTGTCATATCTTCTGCGCCACAGCCAATCCCGTAGAGGTCATTCTTGCCCAATCCGAACAGGGCAAAGGGGTGCTCGGGGTGATCGATGGTTCCTCGCCCAAAGGAATAGAGAAAGAGGACGGCATTGCCTGGAGAAAAGACCTGTTGAGGAAATTCAAATATAAGTTGTGAAACATGACATCGAAAGACCGATGACCATTAATTCCCGTCTTTCACCACGCACTCCAGGGCGGTGATGTATTCCTCGGTCATGCAAGTGGGGATTCGATGCTTCTGCAAGCATTCAAAACATTTACTGGGTTCATAAAGGGGTGTGCTCACATATTTTTCTCCGCCATCCGGAAAGACCGTGACCATGATCCCACGATCCATCTCCATCGACTTCTGTAAGGCCCCCCACATTGCCGCACCCGAGCTGATTCCACAGAAAATTCCCTCCCGAATGGTGAGGACTCTCGCCATTTCAAAGGCATCCTCATCGGAGACATTAATCTTCTCATCCAGACAGGTAGGATCATAGATCTCCGGAACGTACTGGGAGGTGAGGTTCTTCAATCCCTGGATTTTCGAATTGGGATAAGGTTCCACACCTACAATTTTCACGTCAGGATTATACTGCTTCAATCTCTTCGAGACACCCATCAATGTTCCGGTTGTCCCGAGGCCTGCCACAAACATGTTTACCTTTCCTTTGGTGGCTTTCCAGATTTCTTCGCCCGTTGTCTCGTAATGGGCAATGACATTATACTTATTCTCAAACTGGTGAGGCATGTAATATTTAGGATCCTGTGCCATCTCTTCGGCCAGATCAATCGCTCCATCCATCCCCTTTGGGCCCGGACTTAATATAATTTTGGCACCATAGGCTGTGAGGATTTTTCGCCTCTCCATGCTCATCGTCTCAGGCATGACCAATTCCAGCCGGTAGCCTTTCACAGCGCAGATCATGGCAAGGGCAATGCCCGTATTTCCACTCGTCGGTTCAATGACGATCTTATCTTTTGTCAGGAGACCTTCTCTCTCTCCGTATTCGATCATATACTTTGCAATCCGATCTTTGACTGAGCCTGCAGGATTATAGCGTTCCAGTTTCGCATAGACCTTCACTTTTTTATTGGGAACGATATGATTAATTTTGACTAAAGGGGTGTACCCAACCAAATCAACCATATCTTTTGCTACACGATACATAGATGCTTCTGCCTCCTTGTTTTCCGCCCCCATTAAATGGGGGCGCTACATCAAAACGTACTCAAAATCTCTGCCTCGCCGTCGGTGATGGCAATCGTGTGTTCAAAGTGGGCTGACCGCTTTCCATCGGTGGTTACCACAGTCCAGCCATCGGAGAGGATTTTCACCTCGTAGGATCCTTCATTGACCATAGGTTCCAGGGCAAAAACCATTCCCTTCTCCAACCTCGGACCCTGCCCGGGAGACCCAAAATTGGGAATTTGCGGTTCCTCGTGAAGATTTCTACCGATACCATGGCCCACGAAATCCCGTACCACTGAAAAACCATTTGACTCCACCCATTTCTGGATCGCATGGGAGATGTCATGAAGACGATTGCCCACCCTTGCCATCCCGATCCCGATATGGAGTGCCTTCTCAGTAGCTTCCAGAAGCCCCTTTGCTCCCTGATCGATCTCACCGACCGGAAAGGTAATGGCTGCATCTCCGAAATATCCCCGGAGATTGACGCCCACATCAATGCTGACGATATCTCCTTCCCTTAATGTTCTTGGCCCGGGGATGCCATGAACCACCTCTTCATTGATCGAAACACAGAGGGTGGCAGGGTAATTCCGGTAACCCTTGAAGGCTGGAAATGCGCCCTTCGAAAGGATAATTTCCTCTGCAACCTGGTCAAGCTCCCGGGTCATTACCCCTGGCGCAACCCTCTTGCTCAGTTCCTGGATGACTTCCGCCACAATGGTGTTCGATTTTTTGAGCTGTTCGATTTCTCGGGGAGATTTGACAATAATCACAGCATTAGTATGCATTCGGGCCCTGGTATTGTCAACCCTTTGACAGGGTCTGGATTTCCTTCTGAAGGCAAGATCGCCCGATTGACTTTTTACACTGAATAAATGATTTACCCTGAGTTTATCGAAGGGTTGACTTTATTGCCCCAACCAGTAAAATGGGGTTATGATGATCAACGGAAGGAGTTCAAAATGATTCCAAGATACACCCGGCCAGAGATGGCAAGGATCTGGACCGAAGAGCGTAAGTTCGAAACCTGGCTCCAGATCGAACTTGCGGTTTGCGAAGTCCTTGCCGAATCAGGTGAGATTCCTAATGAAGCCTTCAAGGAAATCAAGGAAAAGGCAAAATTTCAGGTTGACCGGGTGAATGAACTGGAGAAGGTGACCAAGCACGATGTCATCTCCTTTCTTACCAATGTGGGAGAGTATATCGGGCCTCTCTCCCGCTACCTTCACTACGGTCTCACCTCCTCGGATATCCTCGACACCTCCTTTGCCCTCCTGCTCAAAGAAGCCTCCGATCTCATCATTAAAGATATCGAACGGCTTCTTGCAGTTTTAAAAGAGAAGGCACTTAAACATAAAGATACTTTAATGATCGGCCGATCCCACGGGATTCATGCCGAACCCATCACGTTTGGCCTCAAGATGGTGCTCTGGTACGATGAGATGAAAAGAAATCTCCTCCGGATGGAGAGGGCAAAAGAGGCGATCAGCGTCGGTAAAATTTCAGGAGCGGTCGGAACCTTCGCCCATATCCCTCCTTCTGTCGAGGAGATGGTCTGTAAACGATTGGGACTCAAACCAGCACCCATTTCCACACAAATCGTCCAGAGAGATCACCATGCCGAATTCTTCACCACCCTGGGCATTCTTGCCTCCTCCATTGAGAAATTCTCAGTAGAACTGAGGCACCTCCAGCGGACAGAAGTTCTCGAAGCCGAAGAATTCTTTTCAAAAGGGCAGAAGGGATCTTCTGCGATGCCGCACAAAAGAAACCCCATCTCGGCAGAGAATCTCTCCGGGCTGGCGCGGCTGATCCGGTCTTACAGCCTCGCAGCCATGGAAAACATTCCCCTCTGGCATGAACGGGATATCAGCCATTCCTCGGTCGAACGGGTGATTGGGCCTGATGCCACCATTCTGATCGATTACATGCTCAACCGCCTCGCCTCTCTCATTGAGAATCTCATCGTCTATCCGGACAATATGAAAGCTAACCTCGATAAGATGGGCGGGTTGATCAATTCAGAGGCTATCCTTCTCCTCCTTACCAAAAAAGGACTTTCAAGGGAGGAGGCCTATGGAGTTGTCCAGAGGAATGCCATGCAGGTCTGGGAGAAGGGAGCCGATTTTAAAATGCTTCTCTCTCAGGATGAAACGATCAAACAGCTTCTCACTCCTGATGAGCTGGACCATCTTTTCGATATCCGGAGCCATCTCCGGCATGTAGACGACATCTTCAGAAGGGTATTCGGTGAACTGAAATGAAGAAAGACCAGAAGTCCTCATCCAATATCAGAGAATTTCTTAAACTCAAAGAACCCTCCGACCGAGGGGGAAAGAAACCCCTCTTAAAAAAAGCAAACTTTACGATCTGGTACTTTGTCATCGCCTTTATCATCATCCTTCTTGTTCAAAATTATTTCGTCTCGAAGGGAACAGAGGATATCATCCCTTACAGCGAATTCAAGGAGTCCTTGAGAGCGGGAAGAATCAAAGAATTGACGATCACCATTGAAACGGTCTCCGGCGAGTGGGTGACCGAAAAGGGTCCTCGAAAGTTTCAGACGGTCCGCGTGGAAGATCCTGATCTGGTGAAAGACCTCGAAACCCATAAGGTGAAATATACCGGAAAGATCGATAGCAAGTGGGTGACCAACATTCTCTCCTGGATCATTCCCCTCATCTTCTTCATTCTCATCTGGAGGTTTCTCTTCTCGCGGATCGGACCGGAGACGAGCGTCATGTCTTTTGGAAAGAGCCGGGCAAAAATCGTCGCCGAGAAAGACAAGAAGGTTACCTTTACCGACGTGGCCGGGATTGATGAAGCCAAAGAAGAGTTAAAAGAGGTCGTTGAATTTCTGAAAAATCCGGGAAAATTTCAACGCCTTGGCGCAAAGATTCCCAAAGGCGTGCTTCTGGTGGGAACGCCCGGAACAGGAAAGACGCTCCTTGCCAAGGCCGTCGCTGGAGAAGCCAATGTCCCCTTCTTCTCCATCAGTGGCTCCAATTTTGTGGAGATGTTTGTTGGCGTGGGAGCTGCAAGGGTGAGGGATCTTTTTGCTCAGGCACAAAACCATGCCCCCTGCATCATCTTCATCGATGAACTCGATGCCCTTGGAAAAGCACGGGGGATGAACCCTGTGGGCAGACACGATGAACAGGAACAGACCCTCAACCAACTTCTGGCGGAAATGGATGGTTTCGATCCTAATGCAGGTGTCATCATCATGGCCGCCACCAACCGGCCTGAGATCCTCGACCCCGCCCTGCTTCGACCTGGCAGATTCGACCGGCATGTCCTGGTGGACAGGCCAGATATCGTTGGGAGAGAGGAGATTCTCAGAATCCATTCGCGGCAGATCAAGCTCTCTCCTGAGGTTGACCTCAAAGTGATCGCTTCGAGGACGCCCGGTTTTGTGGGCGCTGACCTCGCCAACATTGTCAACGAGGCTGCCCTGCTGGCCGCCCGGAAGAATAAGGAAGCGGTTGAAATGCCCGATATTGAAGAGGCGATTGATCGGGTCGTCGCGGGACTGGAGAAGAAGAGAAGGTTGATGTCGAAAAAGGAAAAGGAGATTGTCGCCTTCCATGAATCCGGCCATGCCATTGTAGCCACCACCCTACCAGGTGCAGACCCTGTCCGTCGCATCTCCATCATTCCAAGAGGGATTTCAGCCCTTGGTTATACACTTCAACTCCCCACCGAGGACCGGTACCTGATGACCCGTTCAGAACTCCTCGACCGTCTCGCCGTCCTCCTCGGCGGCAGGATCGCCGAAGAAATCGTCTTCGGAGAGATCTCCACCGGCGCCCATAACGACCTCCAGAGGGCAACCGACATTGCGACGAGCATGGTCAAGGAGTTCGGAATGAGTGAAACCCTGGGATATGTCACCTTCGAAAAGGAGAAGAAACCTCTCTTTCTCCCCTCTTCCATGATGTCATCCAAGGAGTATAGTGAGGAGACAGCCAAAAAGATCGATGAAGAGGTCAAGAGGATCATCGATCAGACCCGTGAAAAAGCAAAAGAGATTCTCGTCTCCAAGAAAGATAAGCTGGAAGAAGTGGCCCGCCTCCTCCTTGAGAAGGAGGTCGTCGAGGAAGCCGACCTGAAGAGGATCCTTCAACCACCGGCACAGGAACAAGGGTGAAAAAAATCTTCAAACATCTTCGGGCAAAGATCATTGCGGGTGTGCTGGTCATCCTGCCTCTCGGGATCACCCTCTTCATCCTGAAGTTTATCTTCACTGCGCTTGACAATTTCGTAGGCCCCTTAGGACCTCAGGCCACGCATTTTATCTTTGGCCGTGAGATCTCCATCCCCGGCCTGGGGATCATCATCTTCTTCGTCCTCCTCTATCTCTTGGGTTTAATCGCCACCAATGTGATGGGCCGGAAACTGGTCGGCTGGGGAGACCGTTTCTTCACCAATCTTCCGGTCATCAAAAATATCTACCTTTCTTCAAAGCAGCTCACGGACGCCTTCTCTGCGACAAGAAAGGGTTCTTTTCGTCAGGCGGTTTTTGTCGAATTTCCGCAGCAAGGAAACTTCGTCCTCGGATTTGTAACCAATGAGATCACCGATCTAACGCCTCAGGCCAAAGTAACCGTCTTCATCCCTACGGCCTTTGTCCCCCCTCAGGGCTTTACCCTCTTTCTTCCAAAAGAGAAAATCATCCCATCTCAACTCTCCATCGAAGAGGCGATCAAAGCGATCATGTCTGTAGGCATTGTGACTCCGCATTCACTCTCCATTCCGCTTTCGGAGAATAATTCCCGAAAGGATTCGATTGAAAATTCGGAAAGGATGAAGTATCCTAATTCAAAAATCGAAGGAGGACATTGAACATGCTTCTGTTATTTATTCTGATCGCTGGGCTTGCGCTTTTTCTCTCAATCATTGTCGCCTTCGGAGCTGGATTGGGCGCTCCGGTTGCGCTCATCATCTCTCTCATTGCCCTTGGCTTCTCCATCCTCGCCCTTCATCGGACAGGAATGACCCTTGATTTGAAAAAAAAGATTGAGTCTTCCGAACCCCCTGAAGATTTAAAGAAACAGGTGGATGCCATGATGGTCATGACCGATGCTCTTAGGGAAAAGACTGCGGATGCCCTGGACCGCCTCGAGAAGGTGATTCGCAAAACTGAAAAGGTGGATTAAGGCAGCAGGTCTCTAAGTGAATATGGGGAATGTTTAGTCGTCTTCAGGGGTATCTATGGCTGAGATGTTTAAGACCCTCGCCTCCTGGCTCACCACCTCGGGGATCAAAATCATCGGGATCCTCATTGCGCTTGCCATCCTCTCCCAGATGTCCCGGTGGATTGCCAAATGGATGGAGAAGATTGTCTATGAGAAGGATCCTCTTCAGGCCTCAGAGGCCAAGAAGAGGGCGAATACCCTTGGCAATATTCTCCGGCACGCCTTCCTCATCGTCCTCACGTTTGTTGCGGTTCTCATGATTCTTGGAGAATTGGGGATTCAACTCGGTCCCCTGCTCGCCACTGCTGGCATCGGAGCGCTGGCCGTTGGGTTCGGTGCTCAGAGCCTGGTGAAGGACGTGATCAGCGGATTTTTCATCATCCTTGAGAATCAATACCGAATCGGCGATGCCATCGAAGTGGCAGGCGTATCAGGTCTGGTCGAGTCAGTGAGTTTGAGGAAGACCGTGCTGAGAGATCTTCAGGGAAAGGTTCACACCATCCCGAATGGTGAGATCAAAGTGGTAAGCAATCTCTCAAAGGAGTGGTCCCGCTCGGTACTCGACCTCGGAATCAACTATGGTGAAGATATTGGCCAGATCCACGAACTCCTGGTGCAGATTGGAAAGGAATTGGAGTCAGAGGAACCTTTTAAGACCGCCATCCTCGAACCCCTTCAGATCCTGGGGGTTGAAAAATTTGATGAGTCCCAGATAATCATACGGATGATGGTAAAAACCGTTCCCCTGAAACAGTGGGACGTGGGAAGGGAGTTGCGAAGAAGGATCAAGATCCGGTTTGATGAAAAAGGGATCCAACTCCCCTACCCCCATCGCGTCCTTCTCTGGGGAGAACCTTTTTCAAGAATCAATGAAAAATGAAAATTGTAAAATGCAAAGTGCAAAGCATTCTAAAAATTTTTGCTTTGCCATGAGGTTTCCATGATGACTCAACCTTTACGCGTTCTATTTGCGACACCAGAGGCGGTCCCCTTTGCCAAGACCGGGGGATTGGCAGATGTGGCAGGTGCCCTTCCAAAATTCCTCCGGCCCCTCGGCTGTGAAGTGATTCTGGTCATGCCTTACTACCGGATGGTCAAGCAATCCGGGCTTCCGATTCAGTATCTCGGCGAAAGCCTGGAGGTTCCTCTCAGGGACGAAACCCTTCGAGCAGAGGTCTATCAGGGAAAACTGGATAAAGATATTCCGGTCTATTTCATCGGCAGGGATGAGTTTTTCGACAGGGAATATCTCTACAGCACGCCCAAGGGAGATTACTTTGACAATGCAGAGCGTTTTATCTTCTTCACCCGGGCAGTCCTCCACTTTGCCCGGCACATCCAGTTTTCACCCGATGTCATCCACCATCATGAGTGGCAAACCGGACTGATCCCGGCTTATCTCCGGTCGATTTACAGCAACGATCCCTTCTTCGCCAGCACGGCAACGCTTTTCACCATTCATAACATCGCTTATCAGGGCCTTTTCAAAAAGGAGAAACTCTCCCTCACCAGCCTTCCTCTGGAGATGTATAATCCCGAGGGCATCGAATTCTGGGAGAGGATCAATCTGATGAAAGCGGGGATCGTCTATGCTGATGCCATCAACACGGTGAGTCAGAGATATAGCGAAGAGGTTCAGAGTCCCGAATACGGTTATGGACTGGAAGGAATCTTAAGAAAACGGCGGGACGATCTCTATGGGATTCTCAATGGAGTCGACTACCAGGACTGGGACCCCTCGCACGATTCCCACCTCCTCGCCCGTTATGATTTGAAAGATCCCTCGGGAAAATGGGAATGTAAAAAAGATCTGCTGAAAGAATTCGGCCTTCCTCCCTCTCTCGAAAAGGTCCCTCTCTTCGGGATGATTTCAAGACTGGCCGATCAGAAAGGGTTTGACCTCCTCGCAGAGATCATCGATCAGTTCTTTACACTCGACATTGGATTTGTCCTTCTGGGAACCGGTGAGCAGAAATATCACGACCTCTTCATGCAGGTGGTCAAAAAGTATCCTCAAAAAGCTGGAATCCGAATTGCTTACGATGACCGGCTGGCTCACAAGATCGAAGCTGGAGCAGATCTCTTTCTCATGCCATCAAAATACGAGCCCTGCGGTCTCAATCAGATTTACAGTTTGAAGTACGGGACCATTCCAGTGGTCCGGGCAACCGGCGGGCTCGATGACACGATCACTCACTACGACCCTGCCAAAGGAACAGGAAATGGTTTTAAATTCACTCGATACGATGCTAAGGACTTTCTTACCCAGATCAAAGCAGCCATAAGCTTCTATGCTCAACCCGAGCATTGGACAAAACTCATCCGGAATGCAATGGCTTCTGATTTCTCCTGGGACCGATCAGCAGAAGCCTATCTCCAGCTCTACAGGAAGGCCATCGAAAAGAAAAGAGGGAAACTGTAAATTGCAAATTGAAAACCGCAAATTGAAAATCAAAAAAACGGAAAAGTTAGCCCTCGCCCTCCTGACGGGATGCATCCTCTCGTTCTCCATTTTCTTGCTCCCAACCCTTCTCGATGCTCAACCTGCTCCTTTTAAAGAAAAAAATTTCCCCAGACTCATCGAAACATCGGAATTAGCTCCTCTCCTGAATCATGCTTCTGTTCGCATCATCGATATGCGAAGCTCTCTTTCGGATTATCTAAAAGGTCATATTCCGAACAGCGTCTATCTCCCTGTTGAAACCCTCCATGTTCCGAGATATGGAATTCCTGCCCAGAGTCCGGACCGGAGTTTCCTGGAAGAATTGATCCGGGACCATCTCGGTATTTCTAACCCCATGTGGGTCGTTCTCTATTCCGAGAGATCGAACCCCAATGCCACCTTTCTCGCATGGACATTCGACCATCTAAGCCATAAAAAGGTTGCGGTCGTCAATGGAGGATGGGAAAAATGGGTTGCGGAGAAACTTCCTACCACCCAGCGCTACCCCTCTCTCTCCCTCGGGAAATTCTTCGGTAAAGTGACGCCCATGAACTTGGCAGAAAAAAAATGGATCCTGGACCACCTCTCCTCAAAAGGGTTAGTCATCGTTGATGCCCGGTCTCCCAAACAGTATAGTGGCGAAGAGGGGGAGGAGATCCGCAGGGGTCACATCCCTGGAGCGAAGAATCTTTTCTGGGAAACGCTACTCGAAGGGGATGAGGTCAGGGTCTGGAGAAAGAGAGAGGATCTCGAGAAACTCTTTACAGAATCGGGAGTCACAAAAGATAAAGAGGTTATTGTTTATGGTCGTACCGGAAGGGATGCGAGCCATCTCTACTTCACGCTTAAATACATCCTCGGTTTTCCCAATATTCGTCTCTACCGGGGATCCTGGATCGAATGGTCCGCTGATCCCAATCTGCCTGTCAAAACTGGTGCGGACCCTTAATGTCCCTTTCGTCTCTGGCATAGAATTTGCTGGATATTGAAATCTACCGGTTAATTTATGTTAAATGGTGACAAACCTATTTAAATGGAGGAATAAGGACAGTCCCAATTTTGGACATCTCCCTCCAAATCAGTAAAAAAATTTATCAGCGTTTTTGGGGGCTGTCCAGAAATCTGAGAATTTTAACTTGACAAGATTCAAAGAAATATGCCATTTTTTTAAATAATTTTGTCCAAGTGAACCCCGTTAGAAGAGCTTCGCCCTACTAACGGGAAGGCTTACTCGGGCATTAAACCCCGTGTTCGCTAATAAGGTGATGGACTCATCCCCGCTGCAAGCAACGGGGCTTTCTAACGGGGTGAAGATCTTCTCGGTTGTCAGGAAGGGCTTTCAATCATGTACAGAATTCTTTGTGTGGGGCTGATCTTATTTTTCTCCTCAGCGTGCCTCCCCGGTATTCACTCTGTTTCTCCAAAGAACGATTTTGATGGACCATCCAAGAACGTGAACGTGGCGGAACCTTCTCTCTTCACCCAGTCCGAACTTGAAAAAATCTTTCCTGATCAACCGTTTTCACCCCGCATCGATCATCCCGTCTCCACGCCGCCCCCTGATTCAGTTTCTGAAAATCGACTCTCCATGAAGAGTTTGGATCTCCCCATTAGCGATGAATCAAGTGATGATTTCAATCTTGTAAGCCTCTCCGGAGGCTCAAATGGCAGGAAAAAAGAGTTTGATATCCCCATCGTCATCAATGAAAAAGTGGAGCGTTTTATTCACTATTTTCAAACCTCAGGACGAAAAAGCTTTTCCAACTGGCTCGCCCGGTCCGAAAAATATATTCCCTTCATGAGAGAGGTTTTAAAAGAAAAGGGCCTCCCAGAAGACCTGGTCTATCTTGCCATGATCGAAAGCGGCTTCAACCCCTACGCCTACTCAAGGGCCAAAGCCACCGGGCCCTGGCAGTTCATCTACTGGACCGGGAAAAGGTATGGCCTGAAGGCAAACTGGTGGGTAGATGAGAGGAGAGATCCAGAGAAATCAACCATTGCAGCGGCCGGATATCTTAAGGACCTTTACGATATGTTCGAATGCTGGTATCTCGCTGCTGCCGGTTACAATGCAGGCGAGAACAAGATCGCCAATGGCATGAAACGCTATAGGACAGAAGATTTTTGGGAACTGACCAAATATCGTTATCTGAAACAGGAGACCAAACATTATGTCCCCCAGATGATCGCCGCAGCGCTCCTTGCCAAAGATCCTGAAAAATATGGCTTTGTTGACATCGAATATGAAGAACCTCTTCAATATGATAAGGTCATGGTTCCCCCTGGCATAGACCTTCGACTCATTGCAATGGCCTGCGAGATTACGGTAGAGGAGTTGAAAGAACTCAACCCCGAATTGCGGAGATGGTGTACTCCCCCGGATGCCCCCGAATATGAGATCAAAATCCCTTTTGGAAAGAGTGATCTGTTCCGGAAGAATTTTGAATCTCTCCGCCCCGGAGCAGCGGGATCATTTAAAACCCACATCGTGAGGAAGGGAGATACCCTCCAGCAGATTGCCCGCCTTTACCGCACCGAATTGGAACCCATCCTGGAGATTAACCGCCTGGAGAAGAAAAGCCGCCTGACCGTGGGTACGAATCTCCTCATCCCCATCCCGAAAGAGGCGCAAACCAAAGCCTCAAAGCCAGCCGGCGGTAAGGGAAATCAAGAGATCATCTATGTGGTGAAGACAGGGGATTCCCTATGGAGTATTTCCAATAAATACAGGGTGAGCATCTCAGAGATCAAGAGCTGGAACAATCTTGATGGGAACGATCGAATCTACCCCTCGGATAGACTCAAATTGAAAGTGGCAGAACCAAAATCTTAAGCCTTTTATTCATCCTCCGTTCACAGGCCCTCCCACCCTTCTCAACCACAAAGTCCATTTCAGTAATATTAACCTTAACATTGATAATGATTAAAAGGCACCTCCTTGAAGCGAAGCAGAAACAAATCTGATATGCTTCAGGGAAAGAATCTCAATCTTAGCCCAGGAGGTGCCGTATGGAATTGTACTGTGGAATGGATTTGCA
>Ga0194110_10001042_pt1 | contig 35818 bp, 42 predicted proteins | sample TA2Kig1200mmetaG_FD_146192 | JGI IMG/M metagenome (GOLD analysis project Ga0194110, IMG submission 146192) | Freshwater microbial communities from Lake Tanganyika, Tanzania - TA2015032 Kigoma Deep Cast 1200m | ecosystem: Environmental > Aquatic > Freshwater > Lake | place: Tanzania: Lake...
CTTCGCCACAAAGCAGTCGCTGAGAGAGATGGTGAAACGCCAAGGTCTGTACAGCCAGGTGGCTCAGGAGCTCGTTGACCGCCTCCTCGACGCAATAAACCGCTACTTTCGCTTGAAGGCCCTCGGAATAGATGCAGGCTTTCCACGCTTCAAGCCCTTCCACCGAATGAAGTCGCTGTGCTACCCGCAGTCAGGGTTCTCGTTGGAAGGCAAAAAACTGAATGTTTCCCCATTTGGCTCAATAAAGGTCAAGCTCCACCGGGCAGTTGAAGGCAGAATCAAGACTCTCTCGTTGAAGCTTGAGGCGTCAGGAAAGTGGTTCGCCATATTCGTAACCGAACAGCCACTAAAGACCTTCGTCCCAAACAACGGTCCGCCGGCCGGTCTCGACCTCGGCCTGAAGTCTTTCGCAGTGCTGTCGGACGGCACAAAGATAGCTAATCCCCATCATTTGAAACAGCGTGAGCGCAGGCTGTCTCGCCTTCAGCGCCGTCTCTCGAAGAGGCACAAGTGGTCGAGGAACTGGTTCAAATCCAAACAAATACTCGCCGCAGCCCACGAAAGAGTTGCCAACACCCGCAGGGACTTCCATCATAAACTGTCCTTCAGGCTCGCCCACAAGTATTCGATGATAGCCGTTGAAGACCTGTCGCTGAAGGAATTAATCGAACGGCCGTGCCAACACCTCAACAGGTCCATCCACGACGCCGGATGGTCATCCTTCGTAATGAAACTTTGCAACAAGGCTGAAAGTGCCGGTTGCCGGGTAGTGAAGGTAGAGCCGGGGGGCACGACGCAGGAATGCTCGGGCTGCGGCCGCACGGTCCCGAAGACCCTGAAGGACAGGATTCACAACTGCCCCTGCGGCCTATCAATTGACCGCGACCTGAACGCCTCAATAAATATACTGAACCGAGCTACCGTAGGGCATACGGAAAGTCAAGCCTGTGGAGTCAACCTGACGCAGGAAAGGTTGACCATGAAGCAGGAAGCCTACACCCCTTCAGGGGTAGGAGCGTGTCACTTTAAATACCGCACTAATTTAATGTATGAAAACTTGTGCTCTCCATTTACGAAGTGATGAAAACTCAGCCAAACTGATTAAGAGGCTTGGCATCCTCTCCTTAAGTTCAAGCTGCCCGTCCCCGGACGGGGGATCGTCACCCGCTGAGCCCAGACCTCTACTTGGCATCCGATCGTACCAAGCAAGCCGAAGCCCTGAAGCGGGAAGCCCCTCGATTCGTTGAGGGGAGGATGTCACAAAGCTTTTTTGTTTTCAAACAGGCGCACCATCAGCTTTATCACTTTTCTTTTCGCCTTCAGGCAGAATAATTAGGATTATCAGGACTATGAGCACCGCAACAACCACAAATGGGTTCTTAATCCAGAGAAAGGGGTAGCCCAAGTAGGGTACGAACCACACGACCTTCCCTAGCACCCTGTCCATAGGAACCCAGGAGCTGGGGTTAAGGGGACTCTGATCCGGATACCTGTTGGCGTCCCCCTTCGTGAGAACGTAGAACGTACCATTGATCTCCTGCTTGTCTATAGCCCTATGAGACCAAGGTGTCGGATCGTACACTGAGAAGAGGAAGTAGTCCGTAATCTTCGTATTCGGGAAGTAGTAGACGACCACGTCCCCTACAGGATTGTCGCCCGCCACGAGGTCCTCGCCGGAGACCTTCTGTACGAATATGAGTGATCCTGTCGGTATGGTCGGCTCCATGCTCCCTGACTGCACCGCCGACAGCGGAAAGTTGGTGCCGGAGACCGCCCTTGAGACGAACGTTAAACCAAAGACGATCATGAGGTAGGCAATGAAGATCGTCAAAAAAAACTTGGAGTCCTTCGGCGGGCCCATATGAACCACTACTGTCTTACTGGGCCCAGACCGAACTTCGCTGCCAGCAGGTCTGTCCTCTCCTGTATCCTCTTCACGTCCTCGTCCTTCACGTGCTTGAACCTGCCCTGAACCTCGAGGTATCTCTTAACGGGCTCCCTCCTGGGGACCTGCACCGTCAACTTCGTCACGCCGTCCACGACCTCGTAGAGCGGCCACAGCCCCGTCATAACCGCCAGCTTGCCCAGGTCTATCCCTTTGTCTGTATCGAACCTCCAACCCGTGGGGCAGGGTGTCAGAGCGTGCAGTACTGCCGGTCCCTCGACGTCTAGGGCCCTCCTGACCTTGTTCATGAGGTCGAACGGGTAGGAGGGGCAGGCGGTCGCGGCGTAGGGTATGCCGTGCGCCACCGCTATTGCCACCAAGTCCTTCTTCTGGGTGCTCTGGCCGGAGGAGAGCCTGCCCGGTGGGCAGGTCGTCGCGGCCGCGCAGTACGGCGTTGCAGAGCTCCTCTGGATGCCCGTGTTCATGTACGCCTCGTTGTCGTAGCAGATGTAGAGGAGGTCGTGCCCCCTTTCCAGCGCACCACTGAGGGCCTGCAGACCTATGTCGAACGTTCCGCCGTCCCCGCCGAGGGCTATGACGTGGATCCTCTCGTCCGACTTCTTCTTGCGGTTCAATGCCTTCATGGCCGACTCTATACCTGAGGCGACAGCTGCTGCATTCTCAAACGCGATGTGCACCCAAGGCACCCTCCAAGCACTCTGCGGGAAGTATGAGGTGGCAACCTCCACGCATCCTGTAGCAGTGACCACCACGACATTTCTGCCGGACGCCTTCAGTATCTGCCTTATGGCCGTGGCCGCGGTGCACCCCGCGCAGAGCCTGTTACCTGGCGCGAAATACTCCTCCTTTGGTATGTCCTTTATGGTTCTGAAGGCTGTGCTCATTCTCTCAACCCCACATAGATGCAAGGTCCGGCGCGTCCACTCCTCGCAGCCTCCTTCGTCTTACTGAACATCATCCCGAACTCGTCTGTGGACACGTCCCTACCCCCGAGCCCCGCTACAAAGCTCTGCAGGACCGGCCTCTCTGCCATTCCGTAGAGCCCTGACGCAACGTCCACGAAGAGCGGGTTCGATGGTCCACCGGGCGTGACCGCCCTGTCCATCACCCCGATGCCTCTGACCCCTTCCAATATCTCAGCGAGCCTCTCAAACGGGAAGGGCCTGAACCATCTTATGGAGACCACACCTGCCCTCTCCCCCCTCCTTCTGAGGCTCTCTGCCACAACCCTTGCCGTCCCGGTCATCGATCCCATAGCAAGCAGGGCGTACTCCGCGTCCTCCATGTAATACGCGTTGATGTCCTTGTAATCCTTCCCGAAGCGCCGGTTGAAGTCTGCCTCGATCTCCTTTATCCTCTGCCTGCTCCTCTCCATGGCGTCCACCGCCTGGTACTTCATCTCGTAGTAGTACTCTGGCGGTCCCACCACCCCAACGCTGTACGCCAGTCTCGGGGAGAGCCTGTTTGTCAAGGGCTTGGAGGGAATGTACCTCTTGACCTCCCCCTCGTCCGGGAGGGTGACCGGCTCGTAGGTGTGGCTCACTATAAAACCGTCAATGTTCACCATGACCGGCAGCAGGACGTCCTCCGCAATTTTGAAGGCCTCGATGGTCGTGTCGAGGGCCTCCTGCGCAGAGGATGCCCATAGTTGTATCCACCCCGAGTCCCTCTCTGCCATGGCGTCTGAGTGGTCGTTCCATATGTTTAGGGGTGCCGAGAGCGCCCTGTTGACGTTCGTCATAACTATGGGCGTCCTTAGGGCGGATGCCATGAACAGTACCTCGTGCATGTATGCCAGACCCTGAGAAGAGGTCGCTGTGAAGACCCTCGCCCCCGTCAGAGAGGCCCCCACACACGCGCTCATAGCAGAGTGCTCCGACTCCACGTTCACGTACTCCGCGTCAAGCTCGCCGTTTGCGACGAAATCGGATAGCTTCTCCACTATCGTCGTCTGTGGCGTGATGGGGTAGGCTGCTATCACGTCGACATCAGCCATCTTCACGGCGTACGCGACCGCATAATTACCACTGAGACCTAATCTCTTCAAGCCGATTCCTCCTTTACCATCGTGATCGCCCTTGGGGCGCAGGCCCTCTCACAGATGCCGCACCCCTTACAGAACGTAAGATCAACCTCATACCTTCCGTCCTCTTTAATTACGATTGCCGCCTCAGGGCAGTAGATCCAGCACAACCCGCACTTGGTGCACTTGCTCTGATCTATTACGGGTTTGAAGGTCCTCCACGCACTCACGTCAAACTCTACCGAACTGCCAGGCTCGGTTACCATCCCGCCCATGGGTATCTCCTTCCATCCCTTCAGCCTCCTCTTACTCAAGACCGCCCCCTCCTGTCAAGGACCTTCGTCTGCTGGTAGGCGCTCCTCACCGCCTTCACGTTCTTCTCCGCATACGCCTCGAACCTCTCCTTAAAGACCCCCTCCAGCGTCTCAAGCCTTACGATACCAGTTGCCCTCAAGAGCGCGCCCAGTATAGCCGTGTTGGTTATGGGCGTCCCAAGCTCCTTGATGGCAATATCCGTCGCGTCCACCGTCGCGATCCTGCCCGCCTCAGCGAACCTTTTCATTAAAGCCTCTGGTTCAGAGGCAGTGTTCAGGACAACCGTCCCGTTGCTCTTCAGCCCCTCCTCCAACCCCTCCATGCTGACTAGATTATGGTCGAGCACAACAATAACGTCCGGCTCGTAGATCTGCGCCCTTAGAAGGATCTCCTTATCATTGATACGTGTAAAAGCGAGGACAGGCGCTCCTCTCCTCTCGGGGCCGAAAGCCGCGAAGGCCTGTGCAAACCTGCCTTCATTTATCGCCGCCGTGGCGAGTATTTCGGCTGCGGTGACCACCCCCTGTCCACCCCGACCATGCAACCTGATCTCGAGCATTTAAGCGCCACCTTCAGATTAGGGTTAATCTCTTCAACACTCTATAAAAGGTTAACCTCAATAGCCTGATAATTTCTTCCTGGCATAAAAAGTTACGTTACCGATAAATATTGTCTCGACTCATACCCGTAAACGGGGATGTTATGGACCAAGACGCGTTCGCTGTGATCAAGGACTATCTTGATCAGGGCAAGGCATTCGAGGTAAAGTTTGACGGCGACCAACCCGTGGTGGACGAAGCCAAGGGCATAACCAAGGTTTCGATCTCAAAGGACGAGCTGAAAGGAGCAAAGATTAGAAAGGGCGGCAAGAGGAAGGTTCCCGAAGCTCAGAAGTCGATAATCACAAGCGCAGCAGAGGCCTTCCTGAAGAACAGGGTGGGCTTCAAGGTGACCTTCGGTCCAAATGAGTCCACCATCCGTTTCGACCTCGACCACTACATCCGTCTGGTCCACGACAAAGACGATAAGTCTCCTGACAGATGCCTCGTGGTCGGCTTCAAGAGTATGGACGAGCACCCCATCGCACTTATAAAGGAGCGCCTCTCAATTTATCCGAATGTCAAGTTACTCTCCCAAACGAGATGATCTGGTATGAGCAAACTCACCATTGGACTCTTCGGCATCGCGCTGCTGCTCCTATTCTCCCCCACGTTTGTATATCTCATGATCATCAAGGTCGGTCCGTCCATGCCCTCCGCGCAGGCTCAAATAGTAAGCGTTCTCCCGTTCGTACTGGGCATAATACTCCTGGGCGTACTGAAGATAACGAAAAGAGAGAAATGAGACCGAGCGGTTCACCGGAGATACTTCTTCATTAAATTGCGATAAGCATGTGCTGTCTCTCTTATCCTCTCCCTGTCCTGCGCCTCAACACTCCTCACGATCTTTGCCGGTATCCCCATAGCGATGGTTCCGCTCGGTATCGACTTGCCCTCAGGGACCAATGCACCCGCGCCTATTACGCAGCCGTCCCCTACCTCTGCGCCGGTGAGAACTATCGCCCCTATCGCTACTAGGGTCTCCCGCCCGATCTTGCACCCGTGTATTATGCAGCCGTGAGCCACTGTGCTCCTCTCGCCTATCACCACGGGGAAGCCCGGGTCGGTATGGAGAATGGCTCCGTCCTGTATGCTTGCCCCCCTCTTCACAGTTATCCTCTCGACATCCCCCCTTAGCACCGCGCTGGGCCACACGTTCGCATCCTCCTCGATCACCACATCGCCTATCACCACAGCCGCCTCGTGGACAAAGGCCTTCGGATGTATCTCCGGTCTTTTGCCGCCGAGCTCCCTTATCATTTGGTTCACTCCATCAGGGTTACCCTGCTCAGATCCGCATTGATGAAGTACCTGAATTTGAATTCATCCAACCACTCCGGCTTGTACATCACGCCCTGAAAACAGAACGCGACCACGAAATCCAGCGCACTTACCTCCAGCAACCTCTTCCTAACCTCTTTCGGTCCGACCTGCGACCTCGGCATGGCCAACCCTCCCAACAGTACCACTATGTCGAACCCTTTCTCCTTTTTTACCTCCCCTAAGCTGTACCCGTACCCCTCCCTCAGAACTATAGTTGCTATCCTGTTCACGTCAGCATCAGGCGAGAAGTAGACCCTGAGCGGTAGATCCCTTATCCCGTACGATAGGAACTCTGCGAAGGGAAGGCATGTAAAGGGCGAACCGACGAACAGCAACTTTCCTCCTCTGCCGTATGCGGATATGGCCGTCTTGAAGCACCTGCTGAGCCCGGCCAGCCCCTTATCTACCATCTTCTCGATCATCAAATTCGCCCTCCAACCGAAGCGGTCATTTCTAGAACTTCCTAGAATATCTTGTCGCTTGTTACGATTTAACGGTTGCCCGAAATGAATCCACCGAAAGAGTGAATAAAACGATCTCACAAAGTAGCAACGAGGATCGTTATGGCTCCGCCTCTCAAGTCTTTTATTGGCCAGCTGACAAAGTCCGAGGTTCCGAAGGGTCCCTCTCCCGCATTCACGGCGGCCCACGTCGTCAAGGTCCTGCTCGTCCTCGATGCCGAGAGGACGATGGGTCGTATAAACCTCTCCAAGACGCTTGGAATAGGCGAGGGGTCTGTCCGGACTATAATTAAGAAACTTGTTGAGGGTTCTGTAGTCTCTGTGGACTCGGTAGGGGGCTGTCAACTTACAGATCTCGGAAAATCACTGGTTTCAGAGCTGAGGCACACCATCGTTTCCACCACCGAAGTGGACCTGAATGAGATGGGCATAACACTCCCCTCCTACGCACTCCAGCTCCGCGGCGTTCCCCTCACCGGTCTTCCCCTCACGAAGCTGCGCGACATCGCAGTGAAGCACGGCGCCGAAGGAATGGTGATCTTCACCATGAAGGGCGGCCGGATCTCCCTGCCTATGATGGTCGATGACGTATCAAAGGAGTACCCAAGTATTGTGCATGCCCTTAAATCGGGCTTCAGCCTTGAGGACGGCGACTCCATCCTGATCGGGTTCTCAGAGGACAATAAGGCGGCAGAGCTCGGAACCCTGTCCGCCGCCCTTTTCCTAATAAATGCCTAATTGTATACAAAAATATATATCCATGTTAGGTTAATTTACCTGCAAGAGGGCTAATATTATGAAAACTAGTATTATTGTCGTAGGTGTTGTCCTCATTGTGCTAGTAGTCGGCGTCGCAGGGCTGTACATAACGGGTTACTTTACACCAACCCCAACCACGATCCGCATCGGATACTTGACCGGCGATCTTCATCAGCTTCCCCTCCACGTGGCCATAGCGAATAAGTACTTTGACCAGTATGGCCTAACGGTCGAGCGTTACGAATTCATCAACGGTCCAACGCTAATGACGCATTTCGTTGCTGGGGAGCTTGACTTCGCCTACGTGGGCGCCCCACCGGCCATTACTGGCAGGGCGAACGCAATGTCCGTAGGCAACGTGTCCTATCTCCCAGTGGTGGTGAGCTCCGTCAACCTTGAGGGATCTGCGCTGGTCGTCAACCCCAACGTTATTACAAGCGTGGCCGATCTAAACGGCAAGAAAATTGGGACCCCTGGATCGGGGACAATACAGGACATTATGCTCTCCATCTACATGAAGGACCACAACTTGACCCTCACGAAGTACCCAGGTAGCATCGCCAACCTGCCACTGCAGTTTGGCACGGGCGAGATCGACGGCTTCATAGGCTGGGAGACCGCCCCCTCAATCGCAGTGATAAACTTCAGCGCATCGGTTCTTCTGACCTCGCATGACATGATGCCGAACCACCAATGCTGTGTCTTCGTCGTTTCAAGTAAGTTCCTCGCAGAGCACCCCGACATAGTGACCAAAGTGGTCAATGTGCACAACTCTGCTCAGGACTTCATAAATGCTCATCCCACAGAGGCAAAGCAGGTAGCAGCCAACTACACTGGACTTTCTATGCCAGTGATAGACATGGCGTTCAGTCGCATCGTCTACACAAAGACCGTGAACGTTGACAGCATAAGGACCTTCGTCAGCAACATGATTGAACTTAACGTAATAAAAACCCTAAACGCAAGTCAGGTCGACAGCTTTGTAAGCGGGTTCGTCGATACAAACTACGCAATCACCCAGTAACAAACACTACGAAGTGAGCACCGTGAGGAGTTATCTCCGTAGTGCCAAGAGCATTGTAATTGGCCTAGCCTCAATAGCCACCTTCCTCATCCTATGGGAAGCGGTCACTCGGGTGGTCAACTCCCCCTTCCTCCCCGGTCCTTACAGCGTCTTCCTTGCCTTTATCCAGATAAGCACCGTGGGCGATATTGACGGCTACAGCCTCGGCTGGCACTCGGCCGTAAGCCTCTACCGGGTCCTACTGGGTTTTCTGGCGGGTGCTGTGACGGGGATCCCGCTTGGGCTCTTCATGGGGATAAAGCTGACCGTCAAGGATGTCGCCACGCCGATAATAGAACCCATCAGGTTCATACCGCCCATAGCCTGGATACCGCTGTCAATAGTTCTCCTCAGCGGGCTAACTCGGTTCACCTTCCTAATCTGGGTCGGCGTCTTCTTCCCTGTGCTACTCAACACCATAGCAGGCGTGAGGAGGACATCCATCACGCTCGTCAATGTGGCTAGAACCTTTGGCGCGGACAACAATGCGGTATTGCGCCACATAATCTTTCCCAGCGCCCTCCCGGAGATAATGACGGGCTTGAGGGTCGGGCTTGGAATAGGCTGGATGTGCATAGTGGCTGCCGAGATGATAGGCGGCGATCCTGTGGGCCTTGGGCGACTCATACTTAAGTACGCCAACTTTCTCCAGATCGATGTGGTCATTGTGGGCATGGTGACCATCGGACTGATAGGTCTGGCGATGAACTACGCCATTCTCCTGCTGGAGAAGCGCATGTTCCGCTGGAGGGTGGAGGTAACGACGTAGGTGTAGATTATGGCCGCAATGTTCACAGTTGAGCATCTGAAGAAGTCGTTCGAAACAGAGAACGGCACCATCGACGTCATTGATGACCTGTCCCTCTCGCTGGAAGAGGGCAGGTTCCTGTGCATAGTGGGTCCCTCAGGGTGCGGAAAGACCACTCTACTCAGGATCCTGTGCGGGCTCGACCCCCCGACCTCAGGCACGATACTCATAAACGGCTCCCCTCCGGATCCGCGCAAACAGAAGTTTGGCGTGATCTTCCAAGAGGAGTCTTTGCTGCCGTGGAGGAACGTGTTCAATAACGTGAAATTTGGCCAAGAGATAAACAAAATTGGCGCCTCCGACGAGATCGCTAAGAAATACATAAACCTAGTCGGACTCGAGGGCTTCGAGAATTACTTCCCCCACCAGATATCTGGGGGCATGAAGAAGAGGGTCGCCATAGCACGGGCGCTGGCGGTGGATCCCGACATCATAATGATGGACGAACCCTTTGCGGACCTGGACGCGCAGACCAGATGGATACTGCAGAAGGAGCTCCTGTCCATATGGTCACAGCTGAAGAAGACCGCGATCTTCATCACACACAACGTGGAGGAGGCAGTATTCTTGGGCCAGTACGTGGCAGTCCTCTCTAAAAGGCCCGCCAAGCTGAAGACGCTGATCAACATCGATCTGCCCTACCCAAGATCAAGGCTTGCCGCACCCTTCATATCCTACAGGGAGAAAATAATCGACCTCCTACGCGAGGAGATACCTTCAATATCATAGGGGGGTGAGAACCATCTCCGAGGAATCTGACATCTGCGCTGAACTGCTATCCGCTGCCATGGTCTCAAATGAAACATTCGTCAACAAACTGAAGACTACCATGAGGCAAAAGGGGATCTCGTCGAAGGACCTCAGCGCAGGATCCGGCGTACCGCTGAGTACAATAAACAAGATAATCTCCCAAGGGCGCGACCTCCGCCTCTCCACATTGAGGGATATCCTCCAGTATCTGCGATCTCTAGGAGTTCCTGAAGCCGATCTCACAATCGGCGTCATCGCAGCCAGGCCCTCACTGGATAAAATCTCCAAGCATCAGATAATGGCAAAGGGCAAAAGGGTGATAATAAAAGAGTACCCCGCCTCCAGCATAGAAGACGTGATCATCAACGCCATCAGGGCCGAGAGGGAGAGGGTCGATGGAATTGTCTGTGCCTCCATAGTGGCGCAGGTGATCGAAAAGTTCGTGCGCATCCCTATAATGGCGGTAATGGTGGAAGAGTCTAATCTTTTGGACTCGGTGTCTTTGCTGGTAGACAAGATCTCCTCCAAGGGGTAATGTTGCTGATGGATAAGATCGCTTAGGATTCATTCGGCACTTGGAAAAGACTATTTCTGAACGCCGAAACCTACCTCTGAGTAAGGACTCCACAATTACCTATGGTTTTTTTGAAATAGTTATGTAAAAATAACACTGTTTTATTATTTACTTTTTAATACAAAAGCTTTTTAACACCAAACGCCCACAAATAGGTTCGGAAACAACTCTATAGAGAGGAGACCTATGAAAAAATATAAAGATGTAGTGGATCTACACGACGATCATGGCCGACTCGTTGCATCCAATATACCCGTTGCAGCACTGAGTCCTCTAGTCAACCCAGCCATACAGAAGATCGTGGCCTACGTTAAACAGTGCGTTGCTGTGAACCTACAGGGCGTCCAGACTGCGCTTACTACCGGCGAGGTCGGTGGAAAGTGGTCCATGCTTAGGGGCAGATCCACAAAGGTGGATCTAGTTGGCAACGCTGAGGCTGTTGCAAGAGACCTCAAAGAGACCCTGCAGGTGAAACCAAAGGACGACACAGAGGTGAAGGTTCTGAAGGAGGGTAAGAACCTTCTAGTAACAGTTCCAGCCGCCAGACTAAACGCAGGCGTCGAGTACACAACCTCTGCTACCGCAGTGGCAGCCGGACTATGCCATGTAGTAATCGACAAGTTCAACATCGACATGTGGGATGCTGACCTCGTCCACGCCGCGGTTTGGGGCAGGTATCCTCAGACCATGGATATGCTGGGCGGTAACGTTGTGTCCCTGTTGTCGGTCCCGCAGCAGAACGAGGGCATGGGATACGCCCTGCGAAACGTACTCGCTGCACACATAGCTATGATAACAAGGAAGAACTCCATGAACGCCGCTGCCCTTTCATCGATACTTGAACAGACAGCCCACTGGGAGATGGGTGATGCCATGGGCAACTTCGAGAGATTCCACCTGCTAGGATTGGCCTATCAAGGACTAAACGCCGATAACGTTGTCTACGACATTGTCAAGGAGAATGCAAAGACTGGGAATTTGGGGGACTGTGTAAAGTCCACGGTCAATAGAGCCATAGCAGATGGAGTAATAAGGCCTCTTGAGAAGACAAAATCTGGCTACACCATCTACACAACAAACGACCTCAACAAATGGAACGCCTACGCTGCGGCCGGCTTGATGGCCGGAACAATGGTCACGTGCGGTGCCGCAAGAGCCATGCAGCACACACCATCGGTGTTCATATACTTCAACGACCTGCTTGAGAGGGAGACCGGTCTACCGGCGGTCGACTGGGGTAGGGTCGCAGGAACCGGTGTAGAGATGTCCTTCTTCAGCCACTCCATATACGGTGGAGGCAACCCCGCGGTATTCAACGGAAACCACATTGTCACAAGGCACAGCAAGGGCTTCTGCATCCCATGCGTCGCTGCAGCAGTAGCGCTGGACGCCGGCACAACAATCTACACGCCAGAGAAGCTGAGCGGAGTAGTTGGTGAGGTCCTAAGCGAGGTTCCAGAGCTAAGGGAACCGCTAAAGTACGTGAATGAAGCTGCTATAAAAATAAAGGGAGAGTTCTAAAATGCCAGAATACAAACCACAATACTACCCAGGAAGCACCCTTCCATCCAAGAACAGGAGGAAGTATCTGGATCCAGAATACAAACTGCAGAAACTGAGGACCATCAGCGACGACGACCTGGTCAGAATAATGGGCCACAGGGTTCCAGGTGAGGCGTACAAGAGCACCCATCCGCCGCTTGAGGAGACGGGTGAGCCTGCTTGCCCGATAAGGGAGATTGTAACGCCGACACCAGGTGCCAAGGCCGGCGACAGGATCAGGTACATACAGTTCACCGACTCTGTATATTACGCGCCCGTAACACCATACGTCAGGGCATGGATGTACCACACAAGGTATCGCGGCGTCGATGTCGGAGTACTATCAGGCCGTGTTCCTCTTGAGGCAAGAGAGAGGGACCTTGAGAAGGTTGCAAAGGAGCTTGTCGAGACCGAAATCTTCGACTCGGCAAGATGCGGAATCAGAGGAGCAACCGTCCACGGCCACGCACTGAGGCTCGACGAGAACGGGCTGATGTTCGACGCATACAGGAGATACCTGTTCAACAAGAAGACCGGCGAGGTCGATTACGTAAAGGACCAGATTGGAGTACCCCTAGACAAGCCAATATCGGTTGGCAAGCCTATCCCTGAGACAGAGCTGCGAAAGCGGACGAGCGAGTTCAGGATAGACGGCAACGCCTTCAGAGACGACAAGGAGCTTATCAGCTGGATGCAGAGGATCCATATGCTCAGAACCATTGCTGGCTTCGATCCAGAAAAGGTGAAGGGTATCTAAGGAGTTGAAATGACATGAGCAAAGAAAAGAGAATGTTCCTGGAAGCCCTCAGGAGGAAGTTCAAGGAAGCACCTGAGGAGAAATACACCAAGTTCTACATCTTTGGCGCTTGGAGGCAATCCAAGAGAAAGAGAGAATTCATGGAATACAGCAAGAAGATTGCAAAGCAACGCAACATACCAATGTACAACCCCGAGCTACACCTAGGTGCCCCATTGGGACAGAGAGTCCTGATGGCATACCGCATGTCTAACACCGACATATACTGCGAGGCCGACGACCTGCACTTCATAAACAACGCCGCGATGCAGCAGATGTGGCACGACATAAGGCGCACCGTCATAAGCGGTCTCGATGCTGCCCACACGGTCCTACAGAAGCGACTCGGGAAGGAAGTCACTCCTGAGACCGTAAACGGCTACCTTGAGATTCTGAACCACGCCCTGCCTGGCGGAGCAGTCGTTCAGGAGCACATGGCTGAGACCAACCCAGAGCTAGTCAAAGACTGCTACGTGAAGGTCTTCACCGGCGACGACGAGCTTGCTGACGAGATAGACCCCAGGTTCCTAATAGACATAAACAAGCAGTTCCCAGCTGACCAAGCCAAGCAGCTTAAGGAGGTCGTAGGCAAGAGGGTGTACCAAGTCTGCCGCATGCCAACAGCTACATCCATGTCATGCGATGGAGGCACCATGGCCCGATGGGCAGCAATGCAAATCTCCATGTCAATGATCGATGCATACAAGCTGATGGCAGGTGAGGCAGCAGTAGGCGAGTTTGCCTTCGCTGCAAAGCACGCGGAAGTAATCGAGATGGGTACCCTCACGCCTTGGAGGCGTGCAAGAGGCCCGAACGAGCCCGGTGGTATACCGCTCGGATACTGTGCTGATATGTGCCAAGCATCGAGGGTGAAGCCAAACGATCCGGTTTGGGTAGCCCTTGAGGCGATCTCCATGGGCGCTGTGCTATACGACCAGTTCTGGTTCGGTAGCTACATGTCCGGTGGAGTTGGCTTCACGCAGTACGCCAGCTGCACGTACACCGATGACATCCTCGACGACTTCTGCTACTACGGTGCCGACTACGTGAAGAAGAAACACGGCGGCTTCGGAAAGAAAAAACCGAGCTGGGATCTGATAAAGGACGTAGCCACGGAGGTTTCGCTGTACGGACTAGAGCAGTACGAGAAGTACCCTGCATGCATGGAGGCCCACTTCGGTGGATCTCAGAGGGCTGCTTGTGTAGCAGCAGGTGCAGGAGTTGCAGTCTCGCTTGCAACTGGAAACTGCACAGCCGGAATCAACGGTTGGTACCTGAGCCAGCTCCTGCATAAAGAGGAGATGGGCAGGCTCGGCTTCTACGGCTACGACCAGCAAGACCAGTGCGGTTCGGCGAACAGCTTCTCTTGGAGAAGCGACGAGGGACTTCCGTTCAACCTGAGAGGCGTGAACTATCCCAACTACGCCCTGAACGTCGGACACCAGTCTGCGCACACAGGCATAGTCTCGGCCGCCCACGGCGGAAGAGGCGATGCTTGGACAACAAACCCGCTGATAAAAATAGCCTTCGCAGACAAGAACCTGGTATTCGACTTCACACACCCGAGGCTCTGCTTCGGAAAGGGTGCGCTGAGGGAATTCATGCCAGCAGGCGAGAGAACGGTAATCATTCCGACGCACTAAAATACCCCTTCCTCCTTCTTTTTTTATTTATGACATCTAAGGGAGTTGCAGTAACCTCTTTTTTAAGGATCCTGAGCCTTCTGAAGGACCTCTCTTCCATCGACGATCCGTCCAGTGCTAGGACCACGTACCCGGCCTTCCCGTCCTTTGCAGAGCATATAGCGAAGCTCTTCTCAGAGGATCGCCTATTCGATGTACTGCCAAGACTTGCGATACAGCTCGGAATAATCAGAAGGTACGACCCTCCGGTAAGACCTGCCATGGACCCATACGTCTCCACGCAGATCGGCGTCTTCTCAAAGAACTTCAGCGATTGGGAGATCGGTTCTTTTCTGGGCTACCCCGACTGCTGCATGAGACCTTACGCTGAGGAGCTAAGGTATAGTTTGGACGAGGAACATGTAAGGGAATTGAAACAAGTAAAGGGGAGGATTTTCGTGACCACCGCCGGCTTCATACCCCACAGCGTCTTCTGCAAGGAGAGTCATCTTAGAGGCCTCATCGCATTTATAGCCAGAGAGGATGTGGAGAGGCTGCGCCTTCTTGAAAATGAACTGTCTTCCGCGTTGCCCCATCTCCACCCTGAGTATCAGAGACATTACTATGAGATCAGGAATGCCTGATCTTCGAGACTATTGTCTCGACCTCTCGCAGTGACGGTACCACGTAGTCCACTTCTGGACCTACTGTAAACTCCTCCTCTGGGAGGTTCCTCCTCCTCACCATTATGGAGACATCCGCCTCCCTCATGGCTATCAGGTCATTTACGTCATTTCCCACCATGATCACTGAACCATAGAATCCCCTAAGTTTTTTGACCAAGCTCCTCTTCTCCTCGGGCGTTGCGTCGAATAGCACAAACCTTCTAGGAATATCCAGCAGGTGAGCACACTTCATCGACGCCTCCTTGCAATTGCCCGTGGCTAGGAATACGTCCGAGCCCGAATCGCTTATGGATTTAACGACCCCCTGCACCTCTTCGTAGAGCCTTCCGCCCAGCCCCACCGCATGTGTAGCCTCGCCATGCCTGTTGACGAATAGCGCTGTGCAAACACCGAGCTGTGAGTCGCAGTGTTCCATCACCTTATTGGCCACCTCCCTGAGCCCCTTTAAGACCCTCTCCCCCCTCAAGAGGTCTCTTCCGATCTCGGGAACAACGGGTAGCAAACAGCAGCTGACCTTGAGACCCAGCCTATCAACGTTTCCTTCCATCAGAGCTTTAAGAGGTCCACGGATGTTGACCAGAACCACCTGCTTCTTCACCACATAACTCAAAGTGCTCGCGCAAAATGTGCACTTGCCATTACTAAGATCCAGTACGACCCTGCAAGCATCCACTATCGTACCTGACTTGTCAAGAACCACCGCTTTCCTCAATAGAAAACCCCTTAGCCGGCCCCGCAGATACCAGCGGTGCTATCAAGCGTTCCCTCGTCCTTCATATCCTCAACTCCCGCCGGTCTCTTCATCTCTTCCCGCTTCTTACCTTCCTTCTCCTTTCCCTCCTTCTCCTTCTCTACGGCTGCAACACTTGCCGGCTCCAGAACGTTCACATCGTATAGGAGACCGGTGCTGTCAACCTCCGCCCAGACCTTTCCGTCCATCTTAAGTAAGCGCACGACTCTCCCGATCGTCCCCGTCTTGTTGTATACGACACCCTCACCCTCCTTAATGGCCATGACCGTGCCTCCACAAAGGTTTATTATATTTATCTCCTCTCTCTCATATTAATCTGAGGGGTGGCACTTGGAGGACCTAGCTCACATACTCGCCTCGGCTAAGATCTTCAAAGGCTTCGCGAGGAAGGCTCAGATCGGTGAGATCGTTCAGATAATGGGGGAGAGCGAGTATGATGATGCCGGCATACTTGAGCTGGGAGACCAGCTGCTGGTCGTCTCCACGGACGGTATAACCGAGGATCTTGTAAAGTCCGATCCGTGGTTTGCTGGGTATTACTCCGTCCTCGTGAACGTGAACGATGTGGTCGTAAAAGGCGCCAAACCTCTGGGCTACGTGAACGTAATATCCTCGGGGAACCGCGATACGAGGATAAAGATAGCCAAGGGGATAAGGGCAGGTCTTGACAAGTACGATCTCAAGTTGCTGAAGGGGCACACCCATCCGGACTCCTCCTACGAGGCCATAGACGCCGCGGTGGTCGGCATTGCGAAGAGGGTGGCCAGGAGCACAACCGCCGTTCCTGGCGATCCCATCGTCATGGCAATCGACCTAGCCGGGTCCTTTGGCATCAAGGGCTGGGTCAAGTGTTTTGACAGCACCCTGAAGAAGACAAAACCAGAGATCAGCCGAATACTCTCTGCCGTGCGTTCGGTCATCCAGTCTGGGCACATCGAGGCCTCTAGGGACATGAGCGCCCCCGGCATACTGGGGACCCTCGCCATGCTCTGTGAGGCCAGCTCGGTGGGCGCAGAGATTGATCTCGGAAAGATCCCAAAACCTGAAAACATCCGGCTATCGGAGTGGTTGACCTCTTACCCGGCAATGGGTTTCATATTCGCCATAAACTCCGAGAAGGTCTTGGGTCCGCTCAGGGAGGTGGGGCTCAAGACAGAGGTTGTTGGTCACTTCACCAGAGAGATGAAAATTAAGGCCCAGCTAGGCAGAGCGAGCCGAACATTCATGGATCTGACGAGCGAGTCTATCTTCGGACTCCGCTAGCTCAGGCTGCCTTATTATTTGCCTCGGATAGTCCCTTCTCCTCTTCGGGGGTGAATGCTTTTATAATGTCGCCGGGCGCTCCTCTGGCTACGATTTGTCCGTCCCTCTGCAGAATCCCTTCCTCACATGTGTCAAGAACGAAGTCCAGATCATGAGACACTATGATGAAGGTCTGCCCCAGCTCGTTCCTCGCGTTCTTTATGGATCTTGATATCTCATGCCTGGTTATCGGGTCCATGGTACCGGAGGGCTCGTCCAGAATAACGACGATGGGCTCCCTTATCAGAACCTGCGCAAGGGCAACCCGGTGCCTCTCCCCCTCGCTCAGCTCATCTGGGTAGGTTGATATTATCCTGTCTATGGCGCCTTCCTCGAAGCCGGTCGCGGACAGAACGACGTTCGCCTTGAACCTGGCGAACTCGTCCGGTAGCCCTAGACCCACCGCGTCGGTCAAGTTCTCAATGACTGTCAAGTGCGGGTAGAGCGTGTATTCCTGGTGCAGTATGCCTATGTAGGGGGTCGCCCTTCCCCTCCCCAAGGGACCGGGCTCGAGCATATTCACCCACTCGTCTCCCATCTTCAAATCCACGCTCCCCGAGGTGGGTGTCGTCACGCCGCTTATTATCCTGGAGAGGGTCGTCTTTCCAGCTCCGCTTAGCCCTATTATGCCGAAGATCTGCCTCTCTCTGACCTCAAAGGACACTCCATCCAGCGCTTTGACAACCCCCTTGTCAATGGAGAAGTAGTGCTTCTTGAGATCCTTGACCCTTAATATCACTCCACCGAACTCTTTTGGTCCAGCGACCTCCTCAGCCTTTACGTAGGAGAGGAACCTCTTCACAATACTCTTGGAGTCCCCCACAGCCTCCGCCCTTCCCTCCTCCAGCAGGACGGCCTTATCCGCCATCTCAGAGATGGCCTCCGGCATGTGGGACGTAACCAAGAGCGTTGTTCCGTGCCCCTTCACCTCTTGGTTGATTATCTTGTAGATGGCGTTGGCGCTTATCTGGTCTAGCGTTCCGGTGGGCTCGTCTGCCAGCAGAAGGACTGGGTTCAGAGCCAGCTGCCTCCCCAAGACCACCCTCTGCTTCTCCCCGCCGCTGAGGTCCCTTGCCGCGTGGAGTAGCCTATGCGATAGACCCATCTCCTTCGCGATCTCCAGTGCCCTCTTGCTGACGTCCTCCTCACATGTCTGGGCCTTGGTCAGGGACTCCACCAGGTTTTCATAAACTGTAAGGCTGCCGTACAGGGCGAAGGTTCTCTGGAACATTATGGCGATCCTATTCTTCAGCGTCTTTGCTACCTCATCGAACTTCCAATAATCCACCTCCACGAGTTCCATCTTGCTGGAACATCTGGGGCAAACTTTCCCGGTCCAACTGGGTCCCTCTATGTGCTCGCACTCCTTGCAGAAGGCGACGCGATAAATTATCCTTCCCTTGGTAGGGGCATATTCGCTCATCCCCTTAAGCATGGAGAGAAGTACCGTCTTGCCCGAACCGCTCCTACCTATTATCCCGAGCCTGTCTCCCTCACCAATCTCAAGGGAGATGTCCTTCAGGACCTCTTTATTGCCGAACTTCTTTGAGACGTTGTCAATTATGAGGAATGGGTTGCCCATTAATGTCACCAAGGAACAAATTAGTTTTAATGCGGTTGTATATAAATAAATTGAATAACACCGTTAAAATAACGATGTAATTTCTCAAAAGAATCCGCACTAAATGCTGTACACCATTGAGATCAGAATTATATAGTCCTTCTCATACTCTTCAGATAATAACAGCGTGATGCGCATGAGGTCCCCTTGCGAGCTTATCGCAAAATACGTCCTCCCTGTATTCAGGGCCTTGGTCGCCAAAGAGCTATTGGAGACCTACTCGTTCTCCCAGAATGAGGTTGCCGAAAAATTGGGCATCACACAAGCAGCGGTGAGCCACTACATTAACTCGAAAAGGGGTGCAGTGATGATGAGCGAGCTGGAGAAGATTCCGGGAGTGAAAGAGACCGTAACTGATGTATCAAAGTCGCTGGCCGGCAAGAGCGGCTCAGACGAGATGATCTTGGCATTCTGCAGGCTCTGCAGCGTGGTAAAATCCCAAAAGGCATTCTGGGACAATTTTGAAAAACTCAGAAAGCCATTATGAACCCTAACACAATAAAAATCGGTCAAAACCACGGTTAAGTGGAACACAACTCTTTTAATTTGTTGAGGACTGCTACGGCGTCAAGCCTCTTCTGATCTACGCGTTTCTCCTTCATCCTATCTAAAAGAATCCTCCCCCTTGCTTTGCCCAGCCCAATTATCATGGCCCTCTGAACTATCCTCTGGTAATTTCGAAGCTGGAAGGGAACGGCCTTTGCCGCCCTCAGTATTATCTCGCCCTCCTCCTCGCTGACATACTTCCTCTTCAAGAGCCCCTCTAGCGTTGCCCTGATGTTGACGAGAGGCTCGGATATGGGCGCAAGGGTTTCGGGGTTGAACGCCAGGGCGACCTCGTCGTCAGAGTTTATGGTGCCATCTTTGTACCACTTGTAGATCTTACCCACACCGATCATTCCGTAGACGTCTAGCTCCGATGCTCTGAGGGCGCCCATGCTCGAGCCCCCTACAACGGTTATCCCTTCTTTAATGGCGTAAAGGATCTCCCTGTGCGATACTGCAGCCCGTTGGTAGAATACCCCGTCTATTAGGCCTATGGCACCGGCACCATCATTGGCGGCCCTCACTATGTCCCCCCTTCCTGCCGGAAGCCTGTACTCTGCTCCGCCCAAGATCGCATTTGCCTCTTGGTGCGAGAGGCTCGGTCCCAGAAACACCACAACCTTCATGGAAACACCATCCGTTCATCTACTCCTCAAACAGAGCCTGGTTCGAAGACGCTCTCCCATTCTGTCCTTATCCAGGGCATAAACCTCCATACCCGGCACTATTACCCTCACAGCCGGCACCCTCAAATCTGGCTTGGTGAGGTCCACCAAAATCACCTCGCCAAAACCAGATTCCGTCAGCCTCTTTACGGTGTACTTTATGTCCTCAAGGAAATCCTGATTCAGGACAGAGGCCAGGTCCTCAAGTCTCACGGACTCATCCGATGGGGTAAACCACCTCTTATTGAGCCTCTTCATCCTCTCGTATCCGATTCTCCTGGCAAATTCGGCCTTGAAGGTGTCCTCCCTCGTTCCGTGAATGGTCGTAAGCCTGCTCTGAACCGCCTCCGTCAGCGCCCTCAACGCAGCTACCTCGGGAATAAGGTGGGTTCCCACGCCTAGGGACAGGAGCGCCGGATCTCTGGTCGTCTCGTCATCTATGGCAACGCCTATCGTCGTGATCCCCACGTCCGATGTAATGTCCTTGGCGTACACCTTTATCGAGGCCGCCTCAAGCTTCTTTAAGATCTCTTTAACTAGAGCGTTATTACTGCCGCTCAGATCCACGTCCCGATCTCTGGCCACTCCGCCCTCGAAGAGAGACCATGCATCCCTCTCAATAACCTCCATCAGCCCGTGGACCGCCGCCTCCTCCACCACGTTCCCCACGGCCAGCCCGTTTGTGTTTGTCCTGAAGAGCTGATTCCGCCTCTCGTACGGGTGAAACGCCGCCTCTGCTGGGACGAGGATGCTCCCTTCATTCGTTACGGAGTAGCCCTTTACCCACTCCAACTCCTCTTTATAAGCGTACATTCTTATCTTTGGAATGATTAGCCTTACAGGATCCAATACGTTGTATCTGCCCTTCAGAGCGTCGTAACTCCCCTTTATCAGGGTTAGAGCCCCTGGCTCTGCGGAGAACCTCTCCATCCCCTCCATTATCGCAGAGACCTCAGCCTCTTGGGGCGTACAACCCTTGCCCGTGTAAACCGTAACCGCGCCCTCTTGGGCCCCCGGTCTTATCGAGGTGAAGATGGGTATGCCAAGCCTGTCGAGTCCCGTTATATCCGCCACCCTTGTTATTCCCGCCTTGCCGGTGACCTCCTTGACCCGTCTCAGCGTATCCTCAGGCGGCCTAACACGGTGCGTTTCTGCCATGTACCCCTTTAAGACCGAGTTCAAAATCATGCGTCATTCCCTGTCAACAATCGCTATTTCTTCTCTTCAAGCTCCTTCATGCCTGAGACCATCAGGGCGGCGCCCACCGCCCCGATGAGGTTGGGTCTCTTGGGGACGATGATGTTTGCGCTAAGTATATCTGACATGGCCTTGACGAGCCCCCTCACCAGTGCCGTGGAACCGACCTGTATTATCGGGTACCTTATGTCGATCTCCTGGAGTTGCTGCTCGAATACCTGTTCGACCACGCTGTGGCATGCCGCAGCGGCGACGTCCTCAAGCTTCGCCCCGCTTGCCAGCCCGGCAACCAGATCTTGGAGCCCGAATACTATGCAGTATGCGTTCATCGGAACCAATTTGTAGTTCCCTTTGAATGCCATCTCCCCAAACTCCTCAATCGAGACGCCGAGCCTCTTGGCGCTTGTTTCGAGAAACCTCCCAGAAGCCCCGGCGCACAGCCCGCCGACGGTGAAGCTGTCGGGAATGCTGTCGTAGAGGGTCACGGCCTTGTTGTCCATCCCCCCGATGTCTATCACTGTGGCGTCCCCCCTCTGCTTGTCCGTCATGTAAAGCGCGCCCTTTGAGCAGGTCGAGACCTCCTCCATAGCGAGCTGGGCCTTATACCTCTCTTTTAGCATCTTCCTGCCGTAACCAGTAACGCCTATGCCCTCGAGCTTGTCCAGACTCACCTTCGCCTCATTTAGGGCATCATTTAGCGCCTGCTCCCCCGACTCCAGGACGCTCGTCGTGGGCAGCCATCCCACCCCGATTATCTCATTATCCTTCATGATAACGGCCTTAGTCGTGGTCGAACCGGAGTCTATACCCGCGGTCAGCCCCTCCTGCTTGGTTCTTGCGAAGAGTGGCTTCTTACCAATTATATCTACAAGGGCTTCCATTCTGAGCATCAGGGCGCCCGCCTTCGTCCTCTCGGTGAAGGAGTAGGTCACCACCGGGATCTTAGTATGGCTCTGGATGTACCTCCTAATGATGCTCCGGACGAGCGCTCCCTCGGCGCACTTAAAGCAGGAGGCTATGAAGACCCCGTCCGCATCCACCCTCCCCTCGCCGAGCGCCTTCGCCCTTGCCATCATGACCCTGAGACCCGGGCTGAGGACGTGGAAGCCAAAGTCGTCCTCCACCGTCTTGATCTCGGACACATCGACCTCCGGGACAAAGATCTTCCCCCCGACAAGCTCAGCGGCCCTCTCTATCTCCCTCTGAATTCCGCTGTACTCAGTACCGCAAGAGATCTGTGCTATCCTGACCACTTGAAGCCCCCGTCCTCATTATTGATGTCATTATATCGAAAGACCCGTTTAAATAACTCTTCCCTCTCAAAGCCCCCTTCATTTCATGTGGATCTCCAACACATCTTTGTCAGCAAGCTCATGTTCTGCGCCAACGCGTTCTCCATTAAAGTTGACCGAATTCCCCCAAACCCTAGCGTACTTGAAATTCCGGTAGAGCTGGGAATGGACAATCTTGGCAATGTCCTTAACCCTTGCCCCCGTCTTCATTATTATCGGCTTCTCCGCTACCTCCCCTCCGGCTCCCTTGGTGTAGGCCCTCATGATTCCCATAGCTCTGAAGAGGGACTCGCCCAGGCTGTTCAGGCCCTCTCCCGTAGCGGTCGATACTTCGATCGCCTCTTTATTGCATGCCATATGGAAGTTCTCTAACGCTCCCGGGAAGCGATCCACCTTATTTACGACTATTAGTGACGGTTTGTAGATCCTCGTCTGGTCGAGCGCATCCTCGACCTCCTCGAGCGTGACATCTCCCCATATTCTCACAACCGCGTTGCGCACGCCAAACTCCTTCAGAGTCCTGTCGATCTCATCCACCCTGCACGTTATCCTGCCGGTGCACGCTATCTGTATGCCGCCCCCCGTCGTCCTCTCTATCTCGATCTTCCTTACCTTCCTGTCAATGGTTATGCCTGCCGAGGTCAGCTCGTTGACTATCAGTTTGAACTGGTTTACGGAATCCGCCGCATCGAGCAGTATCAGGAGCCCGTCCGCGTTCCTGGCGAGACTCAGGAGCTGGGATCCCCAGGCCCCGTCTCTCACGTTCTCGAAGATCGCCGGGGTGTCTATGAGCTGGAACTGTATGTCCTCGAAGGGCATCATGCCCGGAACCGGCTCCCTCGTAGTGAAGGGGTGGTCCGCCACCTCGGTCTTGGCGTTGGTTACCTTCATGAGAAGGGAGCTCTTCCCCGAGCCGGTCATCCCCAGGATTACCACCTGTGCCGCGCCCTCCTTCTTGAAGGAGAAGCCGCCTCCACCGCTCCCGCCCGCCCTCCTCTTCCTCTGCCCCTCCAGCTCATCCTTCAGCTGGGCAAGTCTCCTCCGAAGGTACCCCCTCATCTTCTCGTTGCCCTTGTGCTCCGGGATGGACGATATGAACTCCTGCAGGTACCTGATCCTGTCGGGGAGGTTCTTGGCCTCTATATACCTCCTCTCCGCAGCCCTTGCTTGGGGCGGTAGGTTGGCTGGCACCGCGAGCACCCTACTGTCCTATATCAGCTATGCAATTAATATTAAATCAGCGGTCTTTGCCTAACTTTTGCCTTCCTTCAGCGAGACGCTGACCATCCTCGCGATCCTGACGACCCTGTCCGCGAGTTTCGTCGCGCTCTCGTCAAGGAAGTAGGCGTTGGGCTCGATTCCGAAGCCACCCTCGTCTATTATGATGTCCAGCCAGCCCTCCCCCTTCCTGACCGCGGCCTCGGCGAACGCGATCAGCTGATCCTCCTTCCCCTTGTAGTTGGGGTCCCTGTGGAGAACCGCGTACTTGAGGCTGAGCTTTTTAATTATCTTCAGCACGCTGTCGTTGTATTTCAGGTTGATCGCCGACCTTATGTTCGGGTTGGCCTTCATGACCGCCAGTAAAATCTTCGCGAGGTGGCTGGATACGCCGAACTCAGGATCCATGAGCGCCTTTACCTTGCCCCTTATCCTCACGAGCCTGCCGGGGATCCCCGCCACGTCCGCTATGCCCTTTGCCTCCTTTATTGCCATGACAATGTTGGTGAAGACCTCTGGAACGAGCTCTGTGAACTCTGGGGCACTCTCAAGAAGTGATACCGCCGCCCGCAGATCTTCCAGGATTATCCGCCTGATGTCTGAGATGTCCGCCAGACTCATATGGAGCTGCATGCAGAGGGTGCACCTCTCCTCCTCCAGCTCCGGAACCTTGATCTTGTGGACATGGCATATCGCCCCTCCCCTTCTGAGGCTGAGGCAGATCTGACAGATGTTGTTGATGAGGTCTACATGGGTCAGCCTCTTTGTCGCGATCTCCGGCGTGAGACCCTTTGCTATGCTCTTGAGCTCGTCAAAGCTGAATGGGGGCGTTGCGACGGTGGCGACATCCTGAGAGAGGTAGCCGCTCACCGCAGCCTGCGTGACGCCGAGCTTCCTTGCTATCCTCGTCTGCGTCCAAGAATGGTTCTCTGCAAGCTCCTTCGCCACCAGAACTCTTAGGGCAGGCAGTAGTGCCCTAACGGTCAGCTCGCAGGGTGGATTCAAAAACTCTCCTCCATAACCTACTTATTATAAGATTTATATTAGTTAATTATAAACAAGTCTTATATAAAAACCTGCGTAATTAAAGGCGGTGAGCCAATTGTCATACAGCATCCCTAGGGTCCTAACCATAGCGGGATCTGACTCCGGCGGCGGAGCAGGCATCCAGGCAGATCTGAAGACCTTCGCGGCTCTGGGCGTCCACGGGCTGGTGGCCCTCACCGCCGTGACCGCGCAGAACACCGCCGGGGTTATGGGCATCCACGAGGTCCCCCCAGAGATGGTGCGGCTACAGATCGAGGCCGTGGTCAAGGACATCGGCGTGGAGGTGGCGAAGACCGGGATGCTCTCCTCATCCCCCATCATCAGGGAGGTCGCAAGGGCTGCCAAGGATTTCCGGCTGCGCCTGGTCGTGGACCCGGTGATGGTCTCCAAGTCCGGGGCCGATCTCCTGCGGCGCGACGCCTTGGGATCGCTGATAAAGGATTTACTGCCCGTGGCAGAGGTCGTCACCCCCAACCTGGACGAGGCTGAGGCCCTGACAGGGCTGAAGATAGCAGGTGTTAAGGACTCGGTAAGAGCTGGGGAGACCATATTGAATCTCGGCCCGAAGGCTGTGGTTGTCAAGGGAGGCCATCTGAAGGGAAATGCCGTGGACGTCCTCTGCGTTAGGGGGAGGCCCCTGAAGGAGTTTTCCGCGGGCAGGATCGAGTCTGTTACGACCCACGGCACCGGCTGCACCTTCTCATCGGCAATCGCGGCGTTCTTGGCAATGGATCGATCCATCGAGGAGGCCGTTAAGGGAGCCAAGGATTTCGTAACCGGAGCCATAACATGCGGTCTGAGGATAGGGAAGGGCGTCGGGCCAGTCGATCCCGTGAGTGGCTTGAGGATTGATGCCGAGAGGTACAGGGTGATCTCGAGGATGTACGACGCAATATCTGTAATTGAGTCGTCCGAGGTCCTCTCCCTCCTCTCTCCCGAATGTCAGATAAACATCGTGATGGCGTTACCAAAAACCTATGCGAGGGGCATCGAATCCGTGTGCGGCATCCCGGGTAGGATATTCAACGTGGGCGGAAGGCTGAAGGCTGCCTCATGCCCCGCCTTCGGTGCGTCCAAACACGTCGCGAACGTGGTCCTCACCGCAATGGAGTTTGACCCCGAGGTAAGATCTGCCATGAACATACGCTACTCTCAAGAGATCATAGCTGCCTGCAGAAGCCTGGGCTTCAAGATAGGATCCTACGACAGGAAGAGGGAGCCTGAAGAGGCGAAGGCAAAGGAGGGGGCAACTATACCTTGGGGCGTCCGGCAGGCGATCAAGGAATTGGGCGCGGTTCCAGACATAATTTACCACAAGGGCGACTTGGGAAAGGAACCGATGATCACTATACTGGGCAGGGATCCTGTAGAGGTCGCAATGCGGACCATAAAGATAGGCAAGCGCCTCCGTGCCAACCGTGCGTGATTACGGAAAAAGTTTTACTGAAGAGCGTTTACCAAGAGCCGATGGTGAAGACCTTCACTTTTATCGAGTCGAAAAATCCGCTCTTCAGCTCCTCCACGAATGAGTTCAGCTTGAACACTGGGACGACCAGAACCCCCTCGTTCTCCGTGATCCCCTCTTGGTAGAGCGTCACCAGTATCGGTATGATAGTTATGCTCCGCCAGTCCCCCACACCCAAATCTGCAAACTCCTGCAGCTTGTTTCCAAACTCCACCGCTCTTTCCAGGTGAGCCGAGGCTGCAGCCTTCAATGCCGAGGCCTTGCCGAGCCTGATCCTCCAGTGCTTGCAGTCCGCGGCTACTATCCGTGGCCTCTCCAGCGCCACCACGTCCACCTCGTACCGCCTCTTCTTGGAGGAGAACCTGAAGTTTCTGAAGGTTCTGAAGCCGTTCTCCGAGAATACGTCCGAGACCAGCCCCTCGAAGTCCCTCCACTCGAGGTCCTTTGTGGCATCCTCAAAAGCGACTCCGCTCCTTACCCTCTCTTCGAGCTCTGCCAATGAGATCTTACCCGTCGTGCCCCTGCACCCTCTTCTAGCGTCGCAGCCTCGCTCTGCTAGAGATCTTGGCAATTGGCGGCAGTTTCAGTTTATGGGCGTTCTCTTTAATCCTTCTCATTATCTTCTCAATATTCTCTCGCCGGCCTTGTCCCAGCTCCTCGGCGATCTTCTCCGTCGAGTGCCCTAAGTCTGCATGTAGGTGGAGGATCATGTCCATGTCCTCGTAGCTCATCCCCAGCTCCTCCTCGGCCCTGTGACCGGGCCAGAGCCTGGGGCTGCTCTTCTTCCTCACTATCTTATCGGGGATGCCTATGTGCTTGGCAAGCTCCCTGACCTGCGTCTTGTAAAGCCCCCCCAGGGGGAGTATGTCCACCCCGCCGTCACCGTACTTCGTGAAGTATCCGATCAGCAGCTCGCTCCTGTCCCCGCTGCCCACTACGATCCTGCCCTCGAGGTTCGCCATGTAGTAGAGGAGCGTCATCCTCATCCTCGCCTTCACGTTCCCCTGTGCTACCTTGTTCCCCCTTCTGCCGGACGCCTTCAGAACACCCTCCACGGCCTCCGTTATGTCTATCTTCTCGTACCTGATCCCGAGCGTCCGTGCTAGCTCTATCGCGTCCTCCACATCCGAAGCCGGCGTGGAACTCGCCTCGGGCATTATTAGGGCGAGAACCCTGTCCTTGCCGAGGGCCTTTACTGACAGGACTGCCACGGTCGAGGAGTCAACGCCTCCGCTCAACCCAAGAACAACGCCTCGAGCCTTTACCTCCCGCTTTATGAAATCGCAGATCTCCTTCTCGGCAACATCATAATTCAAGGCGAGTTGCTCGGAGGCCCTCATAAAAAGTCCCTCTTACGAATATGGGGCTGGTATATATAAAAGTTTAAATCTACGAATAAATCCATCAGAGTTGTATAGGATCGTGAACCTATGACATCGAAGGACCAGACGATGGGTGCAGGAATTCTCGTGGTCTCGATCGTTATCATCATACTATACCTATACTGGCTGTTCTTCACACCTTACGCTTGGTGGGCAATCGTCGTACCGGTACTCATTATAGTCCTGGCAGTCCTGGGCATAGCAGCCTGGATAGGATACACCATGGCAACGACCCCCCCTCCAAAGCCGTTGGAGGAGATACCTGAGCTGAAGGAGACAGAGGAGAAGAGGTAAGGGCCTGCAACTAACGAGAAGCAGCAAACAAGGAAAATCCGCCTTTTCCTCATTTTTCATCTTTGTCCATTTTTTTGTTTCTTTATCGCATAGGCACGCTATGATTAACCATGAGGGGACAATTTTTAAATGCGGCAAGCCCAAGAGTAGTGTCCGTGGATGGTTGTTGTCCGCCCATAACGGCATGCGAGTAATTGTATGGTGATGAAATTTGAAGATAAAATACCCTTTGATACTGATAAACTTCAAGACGTATGAGGAGTCGCAGGGCAAGAGGGCCCTTGCACTGGCTAGAGCTGCGGAGAAGGTGGGCAAGGAGTACGGGGTCTGCATAGCCGTAGCCCCTCAGCACGTTGACATCCCTCTAATTGCAAAGAATAGGTCCGTCCCCGTGTTTGCTCAGCACGTGGACCCTGAGATGCCCGGCTCTCACACGGGACACATCACGCCGGAGTCGGTGGTGGAGGCCGGTGCCTGCGGATCGATAATCAACCACTCGGAACGCCGGCTGAGGGCAGATGTCATCGAGGAGATAGTGGGAAGGTGCGGCTCGCTCAAGCTCATTACCTGCGTCTGCGCCAACACCTCCCGGGTCGGGAAGGCTCTCGCCGCGCTCAGCCCAGAGATGATCGCCGTCGAGCCGCCCGAACTGATAGGCAGCGGCATATCCGTGTCAAAGGCAAAGCCCGAGGTCATTACTGATTCGGTGAGGATGATAAGGGCGGTAAACCCCAAGATCAAGGTGCTTTGCGGCGCCGGAATAACCAAGGGGGAGGACGTTGCCGCAGCCCTGAGGCTTGGATCGGAGGGCATCTTGGTGGCGTCGGGAATCGTCAAGGCTAAGGATCCCGAGGCGGTACTCAGGGACTTTGCGGAGCACATGCGGCGGTAGCCAATCGATCGCATCCTGCTCCATCTCAACCGGGTGGGACTTGAATATTACCTGCATTCAAAGAGACAGGTGATGCGAGCCTATTGGAAGTGATACATTAAAATATCAGATGATATATTATTGTATCATATGATACAAAATTATACCGAGTACAAGATCCTGAGGGTGTTCTTCAACTACCCAACGAGGCACTTCCAACTAAGGGAGATCTGCAGGATGCTCAGGATGGGAATGCCATCGGTCAGCAAGCATGTGAAGGCCCTTGAGAGGCAGAGGTTTCTGACGAAAGAGAGAAGGGGCGTCTATGAGAGCTACAGGGCGAGTATGAGCGATATCTTCAGGCTCTATAAAAGAAACGACGTCCTTTTGAGGATTCACGAATTGGGACTCGAAGAATTCATAGCGGACAAGCTCCAACCGGACGCGGCGGTACTCTTCGGCTCAGCGTCCAAGGGTGAGGACGTGGAAGGCAGTGACATCGACATCTTTCTGGTCGCCAAGGAGAGGGAGGTAGATTTGAGCAAGTTCGAGAAGAAGCTAATGAGAAACATCAGCCTACACTTCGAGGATGATGTGTCTAAGTTGCCGAAGGAGCTGCTGAACAACATAATCAACGGCATCGTAATTCACGGATACCTTAGGGTGTTTTGAATGAGGACGTGGAAAGAGTCGCAAGGCGAGGTGAGGAGGGTCAGACCGGACAAAGAGATGGCGAGGTCAATGCTCAAGATGATCGAGGTCAGAATGAGGATGATGGAGAGCGTGAGCAGGGAGGATTTCGCATCCTTAGTTGTGGAGGGCTATTACGAGGTGATCAAGGAGACTTTGACGGCCCTGATGGCTTTGGACGGATACAAGACGCTTAGCCATGAGGTCCTAGTAGGTTATCTGAAAGAGTTCTTCCCACAGTTTTCCGAGTCTGAGGCATTGCTTGTGGATCGCTTGCGGCAATTGAGAAACAAAATTTCCTATATGGGGTTTTTTGTTGACCCTGATTACCTGGAAAGAAATGAGAGGCGGATAAAAGAGGTCGTTGAGAAGCTTCTCTCAATATTGAGGGAAAGGTTGCACTCTTGACGCTAAACCGCTACTTGCCCTGGCTTATCATAGATTACGCATTCCTTCGCTCCTTTTTCCTTTAACTTGTTCGGCGGGAGGTCCCCATCCGAAAGGGTGGGGATGAAAGCCGAAACTTTTTATAGCCTCTCAGCAAAGTATCACTCGGATGCAGGGAGGGGCCACCCCTAAAGCGCCTGTGCGTGGTCGATGATATGAGACCTGACTCTGGGGCCTCCGTAACCCTAATGGGGATCGAGCCTCGGTGGATGAAGCAGGAACCTGGAGTACCCTGAAAAGGGAAAAGCCTCCGCAAAACGCTCCCTGAAGCAGAGGCGGTGAAGGAGCAACCAGAAGGAAAAGCGGAAGCCCCATGCGAGAGCGTGGGGAGGAGGTCACACAGTTAAGCACTTCAACCTCAATATGAGGGACTGGCGGCGTGATATGGCTCCTGAGGATTTGAACACGGTCATGAGACAACTGCAGGAATTCAGCAATAAATACGGACAGCTGTCCCTGGTGCCGATAAGGGTTGGTTTCTATGCCAAGGGGGAAAAGTGGGAGGGCTACATTCCGATACTGGCCTTTGGAAAATTCCCAATTCTTGGATATCTGGAGGGAACCTGCGTCTGCGCCAACACCTCCCGGGTCGGGAAGGCTCTCGCCGCGCTCAGCCCAGAGATGATCGCCGTCGAGCCGCCCGAACTGATAGGCAGCGGCATATCCGTGTCAAAGGCGAAACCCCAGGTGATCACCAACTCTGTGCGGATGATAAAGGCCGTCAACCCAAAGATCCACGTCCTCTGCGGGGCGGGCGTTACAACTGGCGAGGACGTTGCTACCGCCCTGAGGCTAGGCTCCGAGGGGATTCTTGTCGCCTCCGGGGTCGTGAAGGCTAAGGATCACGAGGCCGTTCTCAGGGAATTTGCCGGGCATATGCGGCGGTAGCAAACGGACCGTATCCCGAGGCTAGGGCTGCAAACTCCTTGCAAAGTCTTGGAGCTTCACCGTCCGGATCTCCTTCACGTCCTTCCACTCCTCCTCGTATTGACGGTCGCCTCCTGTGACGAGCGTCTCTGCACGGACATCCACCGCCGTAGCAAGGATCAGGGCGTCCGCCAAGGAAAACCGGTACTTGGTCTTGAATATACCCGCGCTCCTCGAGATCTCCTCGGTGGTCCCGTCTTTGACCAGAGGGGATCTCCTGAGATAGGCGTACTGTACGAGCGCTTCCCGCTCCCCGAACACCCTGCTTATGACGTTTACAAGCTTGGCTATCGTGATGTGGCTGATGTGTGCCTCCAGACGCCCCTTTGCGGCCTCGAGCACCTTGATGGCGCCGGGGCTCCCCTTGTACCGCTCCACCAGGACCCACGTGTCCAGGAAGACCCTCATCCTCTCCCGAACCCCTTGCCTGCAGATCTGTAGCGGTTCTCGTCCCTCTCCCTCTCCTCGGCAAGGGCCCTCTCCAGCCTCTCGGCTCCCGGCAGCTCCATTGCGCCCACTACATCGTCGGGGATAGGTATCAGCAGCACGGTGCCATCAGACATCGTCTCGACCTCGAAGCTCTGGCCCACCCTCAAGCCCATCCTCTCCCTTATCCGGAGCGGTATAACAACCTGCCCCTTGACAGACAGCCTCGTCTCGCTCATCTTACTTCCCAAGACTTAATTCTTACTCAAAAAATATAAATCTTACTATGACAGATATACGCCTACCTAAAGATCTAGCGGGGTCAAGACTGATCGATTTCACTTTCAATCCCCGTATAATGGGGTTTTCGACTTCAACAGGGATAGAACAGCTTTTGATGGGGCAACATTAAATCGTTTTTGATACTTGCACTTCTACAATTAAGAATCTATTCTTTAATCACTAACAGAATGGTAATATGGTTGGACGTTGAAGAACGAAGATAGAAAACGGCTGATATTAAATTGAGAGTTTAGACAAGCGTTCTATGATTCGTTCTTTTGTTTCTTCGTTAAACTCAGTTGTCATGAACATTCCCCTCAAAGAATGGAGGAATCTCTTATCCTTTAACACGGGTAGTACGAATTTCTTAAGCTTCTCTTCGAATACTTCTGGATACGGCAATATTTCTCTAATCCTCTCGGTCAGGCCTTCCGGTATCCCATTCTTCCATACTAAAGTTGCTATGTCTCTAACATCGCTTGGCCTCCCCGAGACCGTCTTCAATATAAAGAAGTCCGCACATCTTGGGACCCTTACACCGATTTCCTTATCAGCTATCTTGACCTTAGTCTTTAACGAGTTTGCAATGAAACTCTCATCAATTCTTACCTTATCCTGCCCGACTCTGCCAGTTACCTCTCCTTCCATGAAATCCAAGGAAACTCCTGCCTGCCTTCCACCAATCCTAATTAGCCTTACGCATCTCATGTAGCCCGAACTTTCCTTCTTTTCAAAGGCATCAATCGCGACCTCTTTTGTAAGCCACCTCTTTATTTCGTCCAAGCGCCAACCATTTTCTTTCTTGAGAGCAAAATCGCAATCCCTAGTTGATCTGACGAATGGGATAAAGGCTCTTAATCCATAACCGCCTATTAGAACAAGTTTAGGATCTTCAAAGCAATTTGATTTCTTGGAAAGTATTTCTACTAATCTAGCAATCTCTAACTCCCTGGCGGTCATAATCTCAACGTATCTAGCCAAGCTCAACCACCTTCTCAACAGCTTCCTCTATCTCACGTTTCAAGTATTCATCATCTAATTTTGCCATTCGGCAACCAAAAACCTCTCTGCCGGCTGATTCGTTGATTAAATTGCATCCATACTCTAAAGCCTGCCTGACCCTGACATTTGTTCCACGAATTCTCTTCCAATAACTTCGTTTTGATAAATCTTCTAACTTTATCCTTCCTCTGTTTGAGTATAAAGTCGCGAAAGCATCCATGAAAGCCCATCTGCTCATACACTCGATTATCGTCTCATCCATATCCTCAACCACCAACCCTCCTGCTTTCCTGTAGTTTGCTGGCTTGTCCACATATTCGACTTGAACCCTCCACCCTCTCCTCTTGGCAAATTCTTCCAGGGCCTTGCCGTAAGACCTGTCTGAAACTTTTAACGAGTAAGCATCCCTGTGAACGAAGTCCTGATTCCACAATGAAGCGGCAGTCTGGCAACAAACCATCTTGAAACCCTTATCCTTTTCAAAGAAGTCCAAGGGATCTCTTATCTTATCTGGAACCCAGTACCAGCCCCACCTTACCTTCTCGATCAAGCCAGCCTTAGCCAACTTGTTCAAGTACTCCTTGGCATTGGGCTCCATCGGCTTTATGTTCTCAACCTTAACCAAGGAGCCAGCATACTCTTTCCTCAATCGTTCGTAGAAGCGCTGCAAGTACTCGACCATGTCGTTCACCTTTAATCATTGTTTGGCAAAACCTATATTTAAAGTTCACTTTTTGATGTCTTTTGGCAAAACAGTTGGATGAAGAATAGAGCAGCTTTTGATGGAGCAACATTAGCTCCCTTAATCCCCGTATAATGGGGTTCTCAACGTGCCCCTTTTCTATGGTGCCCATTTAAGTCTCCCCTACAGATAAAGGCGGAGACTTCAAATCTGTTCTCGCTATGTTTTTATAGTTAAGGGGGTTAACTTAGTTAAGGGGGTTAACTTGACATGCTCTTCGATCTGCGTGCTAAGGAACGAAGGGACGAATTATACGGTAGGAAAGAAGAGGCTGATGAATTGATAAGACTGATAAATTCAGGTAGTTGGGTCGCGGTACTGGGACCGAGGATGATCGGCAAGACGAGCCTGATGAAAGTTGCTTTATCAGAGCTTAGCAACAAATATACGGGCGTCTATGCCAACCTCTTTGGCACAAAGGGATTAGGTTCGATGCTTGTTGCGCTGGTGAATGCTCTTAACTCCACCAGAGGCACTATTGACAAATTCAAGTCTTTTCTGGCAGGCATAGAGGAGTTCCATATAGGTCCGGATGGAATCTCTCTAAGATCTAGTTCCAAACCAGTAACTACTATGTTCGACCTATTCTCAGCCTTGGGAAGGACCGGCGACCATTTCGTGATAGCACTTGATGAGGTACAGGAACTTGCCGCCGTATCACCTCACCTACTCAAAATATTGGGCAACGTCTTCAACACTTACCGTAACATCCAGTTCGTCTTCTCCGGCTCCAACTTCGGTCTGATCAGGGTTCTCTTGGAGCCAGGGCCAGGGTCGCCGCTATACGGCAGGTCACCAACCAGGCTTGCCCTCAAACCTTTTACCAAGGATGTCTCCGTGGCCTTTTTGAAGAGCGGTCTTCATGAATGTGGAATGGAGTTCGGCGAAAAGAGGATCGATGCCGTGGTTGAGAGGCTTGATGGTCTAGTCGGGTGGCTCACCCTCTTCGGGCACAACCTAGCAGTCAAGAGGCTAGCATATGAAGTTGCACTTAGAGAAACTGTAGAGGAGGGGAAGGGGATTGTGAGGAGCGAATTGGATCACTTTTTGGAGGGGCGGGATAAGAGATTATACCTGGCAGTTTTGAGGGTTATTGCTATAAAGGAGCCCCTGGGTGCAAAATGGGGTGAGGTGAAGAGGGAGGTCGAGATGGAATTGAAACAAGTACTAAACCCCGCAAGTTTGTTGAACGTCATAGAGGGATTGAGGCGCGCCGGAATGGTTACGGAGGAGGACGGGGCATATAGAATAGTGGACCCCTTGCTGAGGGAGGTTGTTTCGAGCACTCCTTTTTGAAGCAGAAATAATCAACTCCTGAGGTGTGCGAAGAATTATCCCCGCATAATGGGGTTTTCGACTTCAACCGAGTCTCCGCTGTTGGCAGGCACTTTGCGAGCCTTCTGCCAGAGACCTAGAAGCCATAGCATGAAAGGTATATATTCCCTTATGCCTATATGGAGATAGGGGAAATTGATGTCGCTCAGGTTGCAGATCGATGAGAAGCTCGAGCGCACCTTCAGGGAGCTCGCCATGAAGAAGTTCGGCTTCATGAAGGGCTCACTGAGCCTGGCAGCGGAGGAGGCGATCCTGAACTGGATAGCCACCGTGGAGAAGGGACGCCTCGCCTTTGAGGGGGACCCGGTAGAGGCCATCGACGGGTTGCTGGCAGGGATAGGCGAGGGCTCCGTAGGGCTCCAGCACAAGATTGGCAAGGCATGGTCGAAGAGGGTGCTCGACGACGCTCCTGCTTGACACGAACATCTTCTTGGAGGTTCTCCTATCAGGACCGAGGAAGGGCGAGTGCAAGCGCCTCCTGGTTCTGCTGAGGGACGGCAGGGAGAGCGGGGCGATAACGGACTTTGCCCTCAATTCAATTATCGTCATAATGGAAAATGCCAACAGGCTGAAGGAGCTCCGGGTCTTCCTCTTGAGCCTCTCGGCGTACCGGGCTCTGCACATATACCACACGAGCCTAGCCGACTACGTCAGCGCCGCGGATGTGGTGCTGAATGAGGGGCTTGACATGGATGATGCGATCCAGTACGTGGCGGCGGTCTCTCTTGGCGTTGCCGCAGTTGTGTCCTTTGATAAGCATTTTGACAATCTCAAGGTTCCGAGAAAGACGCCTGCCCAAGTCACGGTCTGATCTCAGCCCTCTTGGCGGCCATCTCCCTCTCAGGTTCGGTTTGTTGAGCCTCTGGGAAGTCGCTTGCCGCGCTGAACCCGGACATGATCGCAGTAGAACCACCAGAGCTGATAGGCAGTGGCGTCTTGATATCCAAGGCAAAACCCCAGGTCATCACCAACTCTGTGCGGATGATAAAGGCCGTCAACCCAAAGATCCACGTCCTCTGCGGGGCGGGCGTTACAACTGGCGAGGACGTTGCTACCGCCCTGAGGCTAGGCTCCGAGGGGATTCTTGTC
>Ga0194110_10001054_pt1 | contig 35691 bp, 32 predicted proteins | sample TA2Kig1200mmetaG_FD_146192 | JGI IMG/M metagenome (GOLD analysis project Ga0194110, IMG submission 146192) | Freshwater microbial communities from Lake Tanganyika, Tanzania - TA2015032 Kigoma Deep Cast 1200m | ecosystem: Environmental > Aquatic > Freshwater > Lake | place: Tanzania: Lake...
TGTCTATGGGATTTGGCAGAGCGTCCCACTAATCAACAAAAGAAGGGCAAAACTAATCAGGCTTCGGTAACACAATTTATGACGCAACCATGCCCAGTTTGGTAACAGTTTATTTTGACGCAACACGCTTGAGAGACCGAACATTCAGCTTGACTCTCAATAGTAGCATTGATAAAATGCGATAGTTAAAGCTGATTAGATTAGTGAGTGGAAGCCATTTGCACATTCTCCTGTCAGTGCCCATTAGCTCCTGAGCAAGTTTAGCCCAGGGTTGACCTCTCGCTTACAATGGCGTGAGGTTTTTGTTTGGCTTAGTGTAGGAGTTCGAAAGTGACCTCGGAAGAAAAAGAGGCGAGATTGGAAAGGACGCGGCATTCGGCTGCCCATGTGATGGCTGAAGCAGTCCAGTCCTTTTTTCCTGGAGCTAAATTTGGTATCGGCCCGGCTATTGAAGATGGGTTCTATTACGACTTCGAATTGCCACGGGCTCTTGTTCCAGAAGATTTGACGGCAATTGAAGCTAAGATGAGGGAGATAATTGCCGCTAATTTTCCTTTTATTAGAGAGGAGCTCAGCAGGGCTAAGGCACTGAAGTTGTTTTCCGAGCAACCTTATAAGCTGGAACTCATTAAGGAACTTCCTGACAAAACAGTCACCATTTATCGCCAGGGCTCTTTTGTTGATTTGTGTCGGGGGCCCCATGTGAATTCAACTAGTGAGGTTAAGGCTTTTAGACTTACCAGTATTGCCGGGGCTTACTGGCGAGGTGATGAAAGGCGTCCCATGTTACAGAGGATTTACGGCGTCGCTTTTGATACTCAGGCTGAGCTTGAAGATTACTTAGCTCGATTGGCTGAAGCTACCAAGCGAGACCACAGGAAATTGGGCAAGGAGCTCGACCTTTTTAGCCTTCACGATGAAGCCGGTCCCGGGTTGGTTCACTGGCATCCTAAAGGCGCTTTGGTGCGCCAACTAATTGAGGATTTCTGGAAAGCGGAGCACAGGAAACGGGGTTATGAAATTGTCTATACTCCACATATTGCTAAGGTGAATCTGTGGAAAACCAGCGGGCACTGGGATTTCTACCGAGAGAATTTATATTCACCGATGGATATTGAAGGGCAGGAATACATTATCAAGCCGATGAACTGTTTGGGGCACATTATGATTTACAAGACTCAGTTGCGTAGCTATCGCAATTTACCGCTTCGCTACGCTGAGTTGGGTACAGTATATCGCTATGAACGGTCTGGGGTACTGCACGGGCTAGCGCGGGTACGTGGTTTCACTCAGGATGATGCTCATATTTTTTGTCGGCCTGACCAGCTTGGGGCTGAAGTAACAGAGGTGGTGCAATTAGCTCGCTTTATGATGAACACCTTTGGGTTTAATGAATATGAGCTTCTTCTGTCCACTCGGCCTGATAAATATGCTGGAACCATCCAGATTTGGGAAGAGGCTACGGAGGTGCTAAGAAATGTTCTGGAAAACCTTAAGTTTGATTATACGATAGACCCTGGAGAAGGCGTCTTCTATGGGCCGAAAATTGATGTCAAGCTTAGAGATGCTTTAGGGCGGCTGTGGCAGGGGCCCACGATTCAAGTTGATTTTAATCTGCCACAGCGCTTCGATGTTGATTATATTGGTGATGATGGTTTGGAGCATCAGGTGGTGATGGTACATCGCACCGTGTTGGGGAGTATGGAGCGTTTCATGGCCTGTCTCATTGAACATTATGCCGGTGCCTTCCCAGTGTGGCTATCTCCGGTTCAGGTAGTCATAATTCCTATAGCTGACCGTCACCTGAGCTATGCCCACCAGGTGGCAAGTGAACTCAGAGAGTGTGGTATTCGTGTTCAGGTTGATGACCGCTCGGAGAGGATGAACTTAAAAATAAGAGAGGCGCAACTAGCGAAAATCCCTTATATGTTTGTTGTTGGTGACAAAGAGATGGATGCTTCTAAGATTTCGCTCCGACTGAGGAGTGGGGAAGAGTTAGGCTTGCTGGCGCTTTCTCAGTTTATGGATAGGGTAAATCCGATTATTGAAACTAAATCACCGGATAAACTTTGATTTCCTGTTGTGAATGTGATATATTTCTGCCCGATGGTCTACTTCTCGTAAGGAGGTGAGGAAAGACATAATCAAGGAGCTACGCATTAATCGGTGGATTAGAGCTAAGGAGGTTCGGCTTATAGGGGAGACAGGAGCACAGCTGGGAGTATTCCCGCTTGAGAAGGCGTTACAGATCGCTAACGAACGCAGTCTTGATTTGGTGGAGGTGGCGCCAAGTTCAGTTCCCCCTGTATGTCGACTTCTTGACTATGGAAGATATAGATACGAGCAGACCAAAAAGGAGCGTAAAGCACGAAAGGGTCAGAGAGGTGGTGTACTTAAGGAAATTCGAGTCAGGCCCAGGGTGAAGGAACATGACCTTGAGACTAAAATTAAGATTGCGAGGAAACTGCTGGAGGAGGGTGATAAGGTAAAGTTTTTTATAATTTTCCGGGGCCGGGAGATCACTCACCCGGAACTAGGTTTGAAGCTATTGCGAAAAGCAGCAGATGATTTGAAAGACATAGCAGTGTTGGATGGGACACCATCTTCAGAGGGCCGTATTATGAGCTTAGTGCTTTCGCCCACTTCGACCAAACAGACTAAGAAACCAGCTGTTGAGGAGAAAGTTTAGATGCCGAAACTTAAGACCCATAAAGGAGCTAAGAGCCGCTTCCACATCACTGGCAGCGGCAAAATTATGCGTGTCAAAGGTGGCAAGAGCCATCTAAGGCGTAAGAAACCGGCCAGGACTAAGCGCCTTTATGATGATATGATTACTGTTCACCCTTCTGATAAGGTTAGATTAAAGAGACTACTGCCCTATGGCTTGAAATAGATTAGGAGGAAGTAATTGCCACGAGTTAAAGGCGGAATAGTCACTCATAGACGACATAAAAAGGTACTGAAGTTAACTAAGGGGCATAAGGCTACTAGGCATTCTCTATTCCGGCGTGCCCATGAGTCTATGATGCATGCTTTATTTTATGCCTATCGCCATCGTCGAGAGCGCAAGGGTGATATGAGGCGGTTGTGGATTATTAGGATAAATGCAGCTGCCCGGGCTGGAGGGCTTTCCTATAGCCAATTCATGGATGGCCTAAAAAAAGCCGATGTGGAGATCAACCGCAAAGCATTGGCAGAAATGGCAGTAAAAGATCCATCCAGCTTCTCCAAGTTACTAACTCTAGCTTCAGCCAAACTTGAGAGCTAAAATCCCCCTCACATAGTGAGAATGATGCTAAATCAGGTTGAAGAGCTTGCCTCTAAAGCTTTTGATGAGCTAGGCAGAGTCACCGATGTCAGTGAGCTTGAAGTTTGGCGAATTCGTTATTTAGGCAGGAAAAGTAGTTTAATACAGATTCTACGTTCGTTAGCAACTTTGCCGTTAAAAGAGAGGCGTACAGCTGGAACTCGAGCCAATGAACTTAAGAGGGCTCTTGAAGACGCCTTTACTGAGAAGAAAAGCAATTTAGAGCGGAGTTTAGCTCCTTCTCTACAACGTGAAAGCCTAGATATCACCCTACCCGGTCAGCGGGTTTCTCTTGGTCGTCTCCATCCGACAACTCAGACGCTCGAGGAGATTTGTGATATTTTTAGTAGCATGGGTTTTCAAGTTGTTGAGGGGCCGGAGGTGGAATGGGACTATTACAATTTCGAAGCTCTCAACATGCCAGTAGACCACCCAGCCCGTGATATGTTTGCCACATTATGGGTGGACTCTGGGACCGAAGCTGGCGATAAACCCATGCTTTTGAGAACACACACCTCTCCAGTCCAGATAAGGGTTATGGAGAAATCACGCCCGCCCATAAGAATAATAGCGCCGGGACGAGTCTATAGATATGAAGCCACAGACGCTACTCACGAGTGGATGTTTTATCAGGTCGAAGGACTGGCAGTTGATAAAAACATAACCCTGGCTGACTTGAAGGGTACTCTTTTTGAATTTGCTCGTCGCCTTTTTGGCGAAGAGAGAAAATGCCGTTTCCGTTGCGATTACTTCCCCTTTGTGGAGCCTGGTGTTGAGGTGGCTATTGATTGCCTGGCATGTCGTGGCGCTGGATGTCGACTGTGCGGCAACAGTGGTTGGATTGAAATTTTAGGTGCAGGCATGGTCCATCCTGAAGTTCTTCGGCGTGTTGACATCGACCCTGAAGTTTATTCGGGTTTCGCTTTTGGTATGGGTGTGGAACGTATTCCAATCCTTCGCTATGGCATAGAGGATATTCGCCTCTTTTATAGTAATGACCTCAGGTTTCTAAGACAATTCTGAACCTGGTTGTTTTGATTCTTAGAACGTAATAATGAAAGTTTCACTTCGCTGGCTAAAAGAATATGTTGACATTTCCATGCCGCTTGAGGAGCTGTGTGAAGGGTTGACTATGGCTGGGTTGGAGGTTGGGGGAATGGAGGTGATTGGTGGGAGCTGGAACGATATAGTGGTTGGCAAAATAGTTGATGTTATTGTCCATCCTAATGCCGATCGTCTGAGGCTGGTGACCGTTGATTTAGGGAAGCAGCGTTCCACCGTGGTCTGTGGGGCGCCTAATGTCGCAGTTGGTGGTAAGGTAGCTTTTGCCCATGTGGGAGCTCAGCTCACAGATGGTCACAGCGGTGAAATTGTGCAATTGAAACCAGCTAAGATTCGTGGTGTTGTTTCTGAGGGGGTGGTTTGCTCTGAGAAGGAATTGGGGATTTCGGATAGCCACGAAGGTATTATGATTCTATCTCCAGAAGCGACTATCGGTATTCCTTTGACTGAGTATCTTGGTGATACGATTCTTGACCTTGACATAACGCCGAACCGCCCTGACTGTTTATCAGTGATTGGTATCGCCAGGGAGATAGCAGCTCTTACCGGAAATAAGGTGCATATCCCTGAAGTTCAGTGTCAGGAATTGGAAGAGGCAATAGATTCCTTTGCCTCAGTGGAAATCCTTGAGCCAGAGCTATGTCCCAGGTACTGTGCTAGCTTGCTGACTGGGATTAAGGTAACTTCATCGCCTCAGTGGTTACAACGGCGTTTGTTGGCTTGCGGTATGCGTCCTATTAACAATATCGTTGATGTTACAAATTATGTGATGCTGGAATATGGGCAACCACTTCATGCCTTTGACTACAATGAGATACGTGGGAAAAAGATTATCGTACGCCGAGCAGGAAATGGTGAGACTATAACTACGTTGGATGGGGTCGAGCAGACTCTCAACCCAAATATACTGGTGATTGCCGACAAAGAGCGAGCCATCGCTGTTGCTGGCATTATGGGAGGGTCAGATACTGAAGTTACGGAGAATACTACCACTGTTCTGATAGAATCAGCGAACTTCAATCAGGCGGTTATTCATCGGGGAAGCCTTGGTCTTCGGCTAGGCAGTGAAGCTTCGCTGCGATTTGAGAAGGGGCTTAGCCGAGACTTACCACTAGTAGCGTTAAAGCGAGCTACTCAATTGATGACGGAATTGGCTGGTGGTAAGGTGGCTAAGGGAATTATTGATGTTTATCCCGGCAAACAGCAGAGGGAACCTGTATTGTTGTCTGTTGCTGACATTAAACGGCTTCTTGGTGTGGAGTTGGAGGTTAGTGAAATAGCCGAGACTTTGGAGCTATTGGGGTTTGGTTGTCGACAAACTGAATCAAATTCAAAAGTTCACGTGGAAGTTCCTTGGTGGCGTACAGACGTCAGTTGTGCCGCCGATTTAACCGAAGAGGTAGCTCGTGTCATTGGCTATGACAGAATCCCGACTACCATGCTGAGTTCACAATTGCCAAGGCATGAGCCAGTGCCGATGTTGTCTCTCAAACGACAACTGCGCAGCATCCTTGTTAGCTGTGGTTTTCAGGAGGTACTTACCTATTCTTTGACCAGTCTGGAGATGCTGGGGAGGCTTTCGCCGGAGCTTCGTCTGGTAGGTCCGACTCCGATGAAAGTGGCTAATCCAATGTCCAGAGAGCAGGAATATCTTCGTACTAGTTTGCGAGCTGGTCTCCTATCGGTTTTAGCTCGGAACGAGAGATATCAAGAAGATGACATCAGGCTTTTTGAGATTGGGAAGGTCTTCTTACCTCGGGAGAGGGATTTACCCCAGGAGAAGGAGATGCTTTGTGCTGTACTTAGTGGGTCACAGCGTAGGTTGTCCTGGCAGGGTAAAGAGGAACCGATTGACTTCTTTGTTGCGAAGGGGATAGTCGAGACCGTTTTATCACGACTGGGGTTGATCGCCAGCTTTGAGGCAAGTAAGGATGAAAGCTTATATCCAGGGAGAAATGCTATCATAATCGTGGGCGATAGCAAAATGGGTGTCATGGGTGAAATACATCCCAAAGTATCTGAAGCTTTTGGACTTGCCGAGACTGCTTATCTCATAGAGATTGACTTAGATAAACTATTATCCTCTGCATCTAGCCTTAGGAAGCATCAACCAAAAAGCGGAAAAACGGCTCAGGAGTTTAGCGAGACCCTGACTGCTAGTATTGGTCTTAAAACTATTAGACCTATTCCCCGATATCCAAGCACAAGCAGGGATATTGCGCTTTTGGTGGATGAGCAGATAACCTACCAACAGATTTGTGCTATCATTCAGAACTTTTCTCTTGTGAATTCGGTCGCTCTTTTTGACCTTTATGTGGGAGAACAGGTGCCGGCAGGTAAGAAATCCCTCGCTTTTAGAATTGGCTATCAGTCATCCGCGCATACCTTGACTGATAGTGAAGTTGACAAAGTCCAAGAGCAAATTATTGATAAATTGCAGCGCAATTTAGGAGCTACCTTGAGGAGCTGACTTGTCCACGACCAGAATTGTTAAAAAACCTCTCATTTAAGCAAAACTTTTGCTTAAATTTGCGCTATAATAGGATGTGATTATTTGCAGGAAGGGGGGAGACAAGCGTGAAAGTTAAATTTTCTGCTCCGGCTCTATGTTTAGCTTTGCTTCTAGCTCTTTGTTTTGCAGCTCCTGCTCAAGCTGTTGGAATTACTCCAACGGCGGGTGTTATTGGGGCGACGGTGACTATATCTGAATTGACTGCCGGGTCTTATTCCATTAAGTGGGATGGAGTTGGGGTCAAGCAAGGCACACTGCCAGGGGGGGGTAGTGTTACCTTTACTGTACCTGATGCCTATGGAGGGAATCATACTGTCACAGTGGAAAATCCGGTTGGTACTCATGTCTTTTCTGCCTCCTTTGCTGTTCTTCCGTCGATAGGCATTAACCCAAACTCAGGTGTTATTGGCGATTCTGTCACTGTTGAGGGTAAGGGCTTCGCTGCTACTGAAAGCAGCATTAAGGTCACTTATGATGGCACAGACATGAAGACAGGAATTGCCGCTAATGATAAAGGCTCGTGGAACGCAACCTTTTCTGTGCCCAGCTCCGCCAAGGGTAGTCACACGGTTGATGCCTCAGGAAGTACCACTAAGGCGGGCGATGTTCCCGATGTGACCTTAACAGTCAGTCCAAAAATCACTCTTAGCCCGGTGTCTGGTGATGTTGGTACTTCAGTTAGTGTCAGTGGTACTGGCTTTGGCAAGGATGAAGGCGGCATTCGAGTTACCTATGATGGCACTGATGCAAAGACTGGGGCTAGTGCTGACAGCAAAGGGTCGTGGAACGTTACCTTTGTTGTTCCTAACTCTATTAAAGGCGTTCATACAATAGACGCTTCAGGTGCTTCTACCAAGGCCGATGAAATTCCTGACGTCACCTTTATTGTCTCCTCTGCTGTGAGAATTAAGCCGAATTCGGGGTATGTAGGTGATAGTATTACCATCGATGGCTGCGGTTTTGGCGGCAGTGAAAGCGGCATAACGGTTACGTTTGATGGTAGTGTTGTCAAGAGCGATATCGCAGCTAATAGGGAAGGTTGCTGGACCACCTCTTTGGCTATACCTGCCAGTACCGGAGGTAGCCATTTCATAGATGCTTATAGTGCTTCAACTACTGCTGTTGATGTTGCTGATGCTAAATTGGCTGTTTTATCGAAAATGGTCATAGAACCTGCTGAGGGCCATGTAGGTTGTGATATCGTGGTCAACGGCACTGGTTTTGGCGCAGACAAAGAATTAACTATTAAATATGACAATGTTGCTGTGTTTACTAAATTGGTCACTGATGCTAAAGGCAACTTTCAGGCGAGTTTTAAAGCTCCTAAAAGTCCGGGCGGCAAGCATAATTTAATAGCATCTGATGCTGGTGGAGCCTCATCTTCGGGTGTTTTTACTATGGAAACAACTCCACCATCATTACCACAGATTGTGTCGCCAAAGGATAGAAATAGGGTAGGCTTTTTCGATCGTGTTGCCCCTACCTTTGAATGGGCCGATGTTTCTGACCCGAGTGGTGTTTACTATAGTTTACAGGTATCTTCTTCTCAATCTGACTTTGCAACTACGGTGTTGATTAAGGAAGACCTGGTTGAGTCTAAGTATACTTTGACTGATGCTGAGGCTTTACTTCGAGGAAAATATTACTGGCGAATTAAAGCTGTAGATGGTGCCGGTAATGATAGCGGCTGGACCACACCAATACTTGTTAAGGTTGGACTTATGCCATTATGGGCGTTCATACTTGTCGTCGTTGTTGCCGTCGCTTTTGTAACTCGATTATTTTTCTTCTTGCGGAGCATCAAAAGGGGGCACTAAAGATAGCTTCACCAAGCAGATTCATATTATCAAAGATGAATTGATAAGGTTGGTTAGCTTTGGAAGCAAAAGGTAAGTCGAATCTTTATCTATACCTGGCTTTAGTCTGTTTTGTTGGCATTTTAGCCATATTTGTCGTGGATGGTTACTTGGGCATCTATGACACGCTGTATATCACAGTTCAAGAGCATGAACAGGTAATAGAGCCTGATTATTGGCAGCAATCCTGGGTTAAGGAGTCTGGTTATACCACAGGGACTAGAAAGGGAGAACCTGTTTATTTTAGATATAAGATTGAGAATCGAAGTTTTTCGACATATTTGTCTAATGTAGAAGCCTCGGTTTGGAAGGGTGGTAAAAAGATATTGCAGATGCTGGACGAAGACGTCCAGCTTGCACCATTTGAGGATGTAACGTTGGACTGGACATTGCGGGTTGAGGACTTGGAGAAAGCAGGCTTTTGGGCTGGAGAATATGGAGAATATACTGTGCGAATTGAGCTTGGGCAAGTAGAGCGAAAGATAATCCTGAGTTATTATCCTGAGGTGCCGGGGTATCTTGAAAAGATACCACCGCAGCCCGTTCCTGTGCCCGAGCCTAGTAGGTGACGAGGTCTTAGAATGAGAATTTATATTCTGTATGGTTTTGGAATCTTACTTTGTGTTTCAGGAGTTGGCTATTTGGCGGCGGAGTATATTAAAAACCTCTCTGAGCCGGGCAAACTGGCTTGTCTGGCTCTGACTACGGCTATGTTTGGTCTGTTTGGAAAATACTTCGATGAGAGGGGTTGGTGATTTATGGGTGCTGTAGCTGTAATTGGCTCTCTGGCTTTTATCGGCTGGCTGATTTGGCGAGCAGTCAAAAGAAAGCCGATCAAGGCCCATTTGGTAAGTTACATTCTTGCCTGCATCGCGGGCGTTTTTACCTTTACCTTCTTTCTGAGCATGGACTTGCCAGAGGTGGTAAAGATATTAGTCTCTATTATTTTGGGTGGTGTGTTGATATTCATAGCTGCGTGGTTTCAGCGGCGTGTCAAGGCGGATCAACTTTAGCTCTTCTGCGTTTCCCAAGTGTTTCTTAAAGTGATTCCTCTGTTTTCTTAACAGTCAGCAAAATAGTTCTTGCCTTTTTGTCAGTTGTAGAGTTTTGCTAACTTGTCTATGTCAATCTTCGACGAAGGATAAGGACAAATAAGCTGATATCTAATACCACGCCAATGGCAATAATTACCCAGATCCAAAGTGGAATTACTTGTGCTGCTTGAGGTGGTTGTGGTGGAATTGGTGCAGCCTCGGTCTGGAAGCAGAATGTGGCACTCCAGTCGCTGGGGAATGGTTCGATTGCCATGACTTGCCAGAAATAGTTGGAGTTATAATCCAGTGTGCCTTCGTATGTGTAGGCGGTAGTAGGAACATCAGCTTCAACTATGATATCGCGCATAGCTGAATCTTTGGCCAGAACGAGCTTATAACTTACTGTGTCCATAAAAGGTGACCACGCGAATGAAGCTGATTTGACTGGGCAGCCGAGGCAGCCGTTATCTGGCAGCAATAGCTGAGGCCCGTAGTATGGTGTAGCTATTCGTAGGCCAGTTTTAACAGTGAAAATTTCTCGCCAGGACCAAGGACTTTTGATAGCGTCACCAAAAGCCACGTCTTGAACTTTTATCCTCCAGTAATAAGCATGCCCTGCTTCAAGCGGAGGAATTGTCCATGTGTTGCCATTACTATCGATGATTGTCCCTCCGCCGGGTGGTATAGCTAAAGCAGGAGTGTCCAAATCGTATGGGGTGTAAAAGGGCCCTCCCCAAGCACTACCGATATCGGCGACTCGTAAAGCAAAATCTTCATCTTTGGCTATTTGAATTTGATAACCCCTAGATAAGGACACCGGTTTCCATCTGAGGTTTATCTCGCTAGCTCTCCCCGTTACTGGGTCATAATTTACAGAGGTTTCACTTACCGGTGAAATAGGCGTAGGGCCGATCCAAGGCAGGGTATCCGTATAGCACCAGACGCCGCCTTGTGGTGAACTGTACGGACGCTGGTCAATGACCCAGGCGGTGACCGGCTCACCGGTTTCGAGCCCACCACAAATCTTAAGTCTTCCGGTTGGCTCGTTTGCGTTTCCAAGAGAAATCGATGGGTCGAGTCCAGCGGTAGCTGCAGACCATCTGATATACGGAGTAGCTGGTGAGTATGGACTTGCTGGGGTGGAGAAGTAGAAGCCGTAGTTACGGGATATTGCCAGGCTGGTGACAGGGCTGGGCCGGCTAGGGCCACCCCACCATGCTTCCCACTCATATTTTCCGGAGTAAATCCCCCAGCAGTACATTCCGCCTGAATTGATTGCTAGGATGTTACCGTCACTCTTATAACCTGAGCTGGCAACTACTAATGTGTTGCCACGAGTGGGAAGTTGTATGACAATGGGTGTAAAGGTAGCACCGCCATCTGTGGAATAAGCCACATCGTAGATTCCAGTACCTGTGCTGCCAACGATGATATGTCCCTTGTCATTATCTGGTGTCAGTCCGGTATAGGCAGTGGCGATGCTGTATCCAGTGTCAAGTTCGGTGGGGACGGCGGCATGGGATACCCAACCTGTTCCGCTGAAGGTGAACTTCTGCACCCAGCCTGTGGCATTAAGTACATACAATGTCTTGCTATCTTCAGTTGCCATGTCTTGTATAACAAGTCCAGGATTAATACTAGCCCAGTAGTCCCCAAAGTCTGGCGACCACATCATTTTTCGTGTCCCGACAGCAGCCCAGCAAATAATCTGGCCATCAGCTTTATCGCCAGCGAGGCTGAGAATAGCTCTATCTGTTTGGCCTGTGGTACAGGCTTGTTCGGTGGTGGTTGCGCATAACACACGCTCCCAGATTGAGCCAATTGGCGAGCTCTGGCTGCGCCAGACGCTGTCGAATCCGGAGCAATTTAAGTTTTCGTTAACTGAAGCTAAATAGACAGTTGAGCAATCTGGGGATATGGCGATGTCCAATAGCTGGCTGATTCTAGTGTCTATAAAGGCGAGCTGGTTCCATATTTCGCCATTATTGCGGCTGAGAGAGAAGGCTGATTCATCGAGGTCTTCACCTGTCATATAAGGGTTTGGCCAATTAACACCCGGTGCAAGAGTTTTACTGCTAGCTGTGCCAACATAGGCGGTGGTGCCATCAGGTGACCAGTCAATTTGGGCATTGCCGTAACCTGAGCCGGTGCAATTGTCGGTGCCAGCAGCTCCGGTAGGTGGTTTCATAGCCGGATACCAGCAAGGAATAGGGCAAGTGGTTGGCGCATCGGTGAACCAAGTCAGCACTGTGGCTGAACACGGGTTACCCAGAACCTCGCCAGCCAGCAGTTTTCCTGAGGCGTAGGTGCCGTAGTAGGCAATGCTGGAAATCCTCTTAGTCATGGTGGCGGACATTAGCCGGTAGCCAAGGGTATTGTCGAACCTATATATGCCGCCATTATTTGTTGTACCAGCGTCATCAATGCTGATATAGAAACGGCGCAAGCTCGAAGCCTGCCCTGAAAAGTCAGAGGGCAGTTCCAAATCAGCGCTAATAATCTGGTCTGCTTTGGGTGACGAACCTGACTCTCCAGTAGTAATCTCTGGTTGGGGATTAACATAAATTACTGTCCAATCAGTGGTATTGGCATTTAAGTCGTGAATGCCAGCATTAAGATAGGTGCCAGTAGTGTCGGAGTAGACAATTGCTATGGTGGCATCATTGCGGTAGCTAGGTGAGAATTTCAAAGCCATGACATCACCAGTAAAGCCCTGGGCTACCCAATTGTTGTAGCCAGGCGTCTTTACCATCCAGATAGTGCCACCGCCAGTCCCAGTTCGAGTGCCGATGGCAATATCACGAGTGCCGTAATTTGGAGAAATATCAATCGTGCTTATATTGCCGCCAGCAGGGCAATTTGTATTTTCCCATCCGACGCCTCCGTCTGTTGATACCCACACGTTCCACGGTAGGTTGGTGGTACTATCGTTAGTAACTACGGCCACAAAATTGACGTCATCAGGAGCTACAGCTATATCCCATACCCTGAAAAAGTTTTGTTCTGCGGGGCTCATGGATTGGTAGAGATATCTACTAATAGCGTCACTCCATGATATTCCCTTGTCGGTCGACTTATACAGAGCTTTGCTGCCTGTGGTAGTGTCCGCGTTGGCTATATCTACGGCGTAGAAAGTCTTTCCATCTGAGCCAATGGCAATTCGACTAACCTCAGATGGGCTGGTGATGTCATTCCTCCCAATGATTCCTCCTGGTGTATCTATTCTGGTCCACTTAAGGACTCCTGGGTCTGCCAGGGCTGGCTTTGAGCCGGTTGTTAGCGGTATGCTAGCTATTATTAGCACGATAGCTAGAAGCCCAAAGACGGAATGTTCGGTTTTCATGATGTCCTCCTAAGTGGTTTGAACTTGACATTAAAAAAGTCCCTAGCTCCTAAGAGCAGGGGACTTATGGTACGACTTGGCTCATTTTCCTTCCCCCTTTCTCCGCGGAGGCAGATAAAGGTTGTGGGGCAGGCGTTCTGGCTTTTACAGTAGGCGGGACTGTGCCGGAATTTCACCAGCTTGCTCTCCAATTAAGCTCTTGGTCACCCAAGAACGCCCCGGTCAACTATTGTTCTGAGTTAGATTGAGAAGTCAAAACCTCCTTTTCTCTTCTAAATGGAGAAATTACCTCCGTCGGCTACTTTCACTTGGCTGTGCCGAAAATCTCGGGGTGAATGAATTTTGCTACCTCTTCTAAGCCGTCTACTATTCTTGGTCCGGGACGCTCAATCAGATTGGCATCACTTATTCTATAAACCTGGTTGCTAACGATAGCATCTATTACCGCTAGTCTTGTTTCTTTCATTATAGAGTTGTATATCAAGTTTCCTGATGTAGCCATACCGCTGACGATAATTACTTGAGGGTTCTTGGCGACAACAGCCTCCAGTGATACAACTCGAGATTTCTCGAAGTCATTGGCAAAGATGTTAACCCCTCCAGCCTTCCAGATTAAGTCATTGATGAAAGTTTTACGACCCATTGTCCATATCGGGTCATGCCAGCAGACATAGAGGACTCGTGGCCTTTGCGCTGCAGACAAATCTTTGGTTTTTGCAGTTACTGCTTCAATTCTGTTGGTCAAGTTATTAATTAGCTGGGAGGCTGCTCGGCTTTTTCCATTAATTTGACCTATCAAAGCTATGTCTTTAATCACCGTATCAATAGACTCTGCTGACATTACAACGACAGTAAGTCCAAGCTTCTCCAGAGCTGGTAGCACCATTTTCTTGTGTATTGATTCGGCAAGCACTAGGTCTGGTTCCAGAGAAATCACTTTTTCCATGTCAGGTGTGAGGTAACCAGCCACTCGTGGTTTAGCCTTAGCTGCTTCCGGATAGTCACAATAGTCCGTGGTACCCACTAACTTGTCCTCGAGACCTAAGGCAAAGAGGATCTCGGTGTTGCTCGGTGCTAGAGAGACAATCCGCTGTGGCAACCGCTCAATTGTTACTGTCCTGCCCAGATCATCAACGATGGTTAACGGAAAGCCGGGTAATTCCTCTGGCTCTGGTTTAACTTCCTCCGGTGGTTTTTCCCCAGTTATTGGTGGGGGTGACGGTGTTATTTCTTGAGTTGGGGGTGGAGTGGCACAAGCAGTTAAGAAAACTGTCCCCAGTACCATCATTAAAGTCAAGAGACTCAAAATATACCGTTTCATCGCGACCTCCTTTGTGCAAATAAAAATCCCCTTGCTCCTCAGAACAGGGGGATTTTTCTACTTAAAGTAATAAATCCCACCCCCTTACTCCGCGGAGGCAGATAAAGGCTCTAGGGCAGGCGTTCTGACTTTTACAGTAGGCGGGACTGTGCCGGAATTCCGCCGGCTTGCTCTCCAATTAAGCCCTTAGTTACCTAAGGACACCCCAACTACGCTATTCAGTTAGTGACAAGATATCAATAATTTGCCAAAAAGTCAAGTAGCTTCGCTATGCCGTTTCAAATAATTTCTTTACTCTTGCGGATGTTTCTTCTATTGGAAAAAGCTGTGTCTGATTCTCTTTGCGCCATTTTGCCTCTACGCTCTGACTCTGCAAGGTGCGTGGACTTAAGGTTAAGCGGAGAGGTATTCCTAATAGGTCAGCATCATTAAATTTAACTCCTGGGGATTCATCTCGGTCGTCGAAGAGCACATCCAGGTTTTCTTTGATTAAGTCTTGGTAGAGTTTCTCTGCGGTTTCAGCGATTCCAGAGTCTTCTAGACGTAGGGGACAAAAGTAGAGATGGTATGGGGCAATTGCTACCGGCCAGATAATGCCTTTATCATCGTGGTTCTGCTCTACTGCAGCTGCCAATAGTCTTCCCAGTCCTATGCCATAGGTACCCATTATGATTGGTTGTGATACACCGTTTCGGTCGAGGAAAAAAGCTCCCAGCTTCTCACTGAGAAAGGTGCCTAGTTTGAAGACATGCCCTACCTCGATTCCATGGCTGGCAAGGAGTTTACCGTTGCACTTAGGGCAATTGTCTCCGGGGCGAGCCACAGCGATATCGGCAATAAGGTCGACCTTGAAATCACGAGGATAGTTCACATTCTTGAGATGCGTATCCGGCTTATTGGCACCGGCGATGAAATTGGAGCCTATAGTTATCGAGTCGTCAGCTATAATCTTAATTCCTTTTATACCAATCGGCGAAGCTGAACCGGCTACTAGTCCGGCCGACTTTACCTCGATTTCTGTAGCCAGGCGCAGCTCTGAGCATTTCAGCAAATTCTTAAGTTTTGTTTCGTTGACATCCAAGTCTCCTCTAATGACTACAAAGACAAGCTCAGCATCGGTTGAATAAAAGACTGCTTTTAGGGTGTGACTTGATGGCACACCAACGAAGTTAGCTACCTCTTCGATGGTTTTGATGTTTGGGGTCGATATCTCCTCCACGGGCAGGGGAGTTTTCGTTTCCAGTTCTGGCTTAACACTCCGAGCCTTTTCAATATTAGCAGCATAATCGCAATTCGAGCAATAGACAATTTCATCTTCCCCCGTTTCAGCGATGAGCATAAACTCGTGAGACTCTTTGCCACCAATAGCGCCGCTGTCGGCTTCTACTACCACTGCTGGTAAGCCACAGCGAGAGTAAACGTTCTTGTAGGCTTGGATCATTTCCTGGTAGCTACGGTCTAAGTCTGCTTCATCGGTATGGAAGCTGTAGAGGTCTTTCATGATGAACTCACGGACCCGTAGTAAACCGCCTCGCGGCCGGGGTTCATCGCGGAACTTATTCTGTATTTGGTAGAGGAGGAGTGGCAGGTCACGGTAGCTCTGCACATAGCGTCGGACGAGCATAGTAATGACCTCTTCGTGGGTTGGCCCCAAGGCCAATTTATGTTCTTTACGGTCAATAATGGTGAAAAGCGTTTTGCCAAAAGAAGGGTATCTGCCTGATTCCTCCCATATTTCAAAAGGTTGAAGTGCAGGCAGCATCAGCTCTTGCCCACCGGCTTTGTTCATTTCCTCTCGGATTATTTGCTCGACTTTCCTGAGCACTCGCCAACCTAAAGGCAAGTAGGAGTAGATACCGGCGGCTACTTGTTGAATCATTCCAGCCCTGAGTAACAGCTGGTGACTTAAGGTGTCAGCTTCTGAAGGTATCTCCTTTAGCGTTTTGCCAAAAAGCTTGGAAAATCGCATATTTTCATCCTATGAGCATGAAATCAAGTCTCCACGGGCTAAGTCTTTGCTGGTTAGTTATTCTATACTAAAAGGTGGATATTTGTCAGTTATAAGCAGATAATAACCGCTTACTCTAGTGTACCAGCGGACATAGCCAGCCACGAAATCAAAGGCCCACCTGGGATATCTGCCAGTGAACAGAATGGCCCACCAGGCGATAAAAGCGACGGTGCTGGCACCTATACCGATAGCCCAAAGGGCGATCAAATGAGGTATAACCATAAGGCCTCGAAAGAAAGTAGTTAGCCGCGAAAGTTTATCCTGATAGCTCAAACTGACAGTTATCGGATATTCCACTCTATTCTCCTTCTTTTAATTTAAAAGGCTTTTCACCTCTGCCATAAGTGCCTCCAGGAAGTCTTTTTCAGCAACGGTGCTGACCACTTTGCCTTTTCTGAAAATGGCACCTTTGCCTTTGCCGCAGGCGATGCCGACATCAGCGTCTTTCGCCTCACCGGGGCCATTAACAACACAACCCATGACGGCAACCTTGATAGGTTTGCTTATCTCTCTCAGGTTTTTATCTACGGATTCAGCAAGGCTGATGATATCTACTTCAGCCCGACCACAGGAAGGGCAGCTTATCAAGGTAGGGCCATGTTGGCGCAGGTCAAGGCTTTTCAAGATTTCGTAGGCAGTATCTACTTCTTCGCATGGGTGGGCGCTAAGGGAGACACGGATAGTGTCACCGATACCTTCGTGAAGAAGTATACCTATGCCTACAGCGCTGCGGACAGCGCCAGCTCTGGGTAGCCCTGCCTCGGTTATACCTAGATGCAAAGGGTAGGATATTTTTTGGGCTATTGTTCTATAAGCCTCGATAGTTGTAGGCACATCGAAAGCTTTAAGCGAGACTTTAATCAAATCAAAGTCCAGACTTTCCAGTAAGTTGATTTGCTCCAGCGCCGCATTAACCATGTGCTGGGATATAGATTCGCATGGTTTTAAGGCGGGAGGTAGGCTTCCAGCATTGATACCGATGCGGATTGGTGTCTGTCTTTGCTTGGCTGCTTGAACTACCTTAGCAATTTGTCCTGGTTCGCGAATATTGCCAGGGTTCAAACGAAGCCCATCGGCGCCCGCTTTCAAAGCTTCGAGGGCAAGTCGATAGTCAAAATGGATATCAGCAATTATGGGGAGGGATGTATTCTTTTTGATTGTTGAAATAGCTTGTGCAGCTTCGAAATCGGGCACAGCTACTCGAACTATATCACAACCACAATCGGTGAGTTCCCTAATCTGAGCTACAGTGGCTGGTATGTTTCTGGTATCGGTTTTGGTCATAGACTGGACTATAATAGGTGCATTGCCACCTATGGGTACCGTTCCAATTCTGATGGGTTTGGATTGCCTACGGGCTATCATGGTAGCAGGTTCTCTCCTTTAATAATACGAGTAATATCATAGTAGCTTACAATAACAATCAATAGTATTAACACTATGAAGCCAATTAAATGGACAAGGCCTTCTCTTTTGGGCGATATTCTTTTTCCCCTTCGGACCCATTCTAAAGCTACAAAGATGAGTCTGCCTCCGTCCAGACCTGGGAATGGGAATAGGTTAATGATGGCTAGATTTATGCTAATTAAGGCAGCGAATGCAAGTAAGGGGCTAAGGCCAGCTTTGGCCATTTCACCGGTCAGTTCAGCGATGCCTATCGGACCAGCTAGCTGTGGTGATGTCCCTCTGATGAACCAGCCTGCTACTTCATTCCGGAATAGGACAAGGATTTCTCGGCAACGAACTATGCTGGAGGGTATTGCTTTCCAGAAAGGATAAGACTCGCGGACTATGGTGCTGTCTACTCCTATGATAGTTATGCCGGTGGCTCCTTGTCCTGGTGGTGGATTCCACCTTGGCTTCACATCTACTTCCTGTTTGCCGAGTTCGCCTCTCTGAAGCAAGATATTCACTTCTAAGCCCAGATTAAGCTGGATAAGATAGCCGACATCGCCGCGGTTTTTAACAGGGCGGTCGTTTATTGTTAGGATTGTATCTCCCGGCTCAATTCCGGCGATTTGGGCTGGTGAGCCTGGTGCTACCTCTTGTATTTGTACTTTTTCGTGTAGCATATTGTGAGGAATCATAAAACTGATTGTGAAGAGTAATACCGGGAGCAGGATATTCATCAACGAGCCAGCGCTAAGAACTAGAAATCGGATGGGGATACTCTTGCTGGCTAGACTGCCTGGTAGTGTTGGGTCTTCTTCTCCCAGCATCTTAGTAAAGCCGCCGAGGGGTATGGCGTTCAGCGAATATGTTGTCTCGCCCCGCTTGAAACTGATAATCCTAGGTGGGAAACCGATGCCAAATTCCTCTACCTTTACTCGGGCAAGCTTGGCTGTGATGAAATGCCCGAACTCATGGGCGAAGACAAGTACTACTAGTATGCCGATAAAACTGACAGTTGTAAGTGCTATTGTTTCCAGCATAAGCTTGCCTTGTTGATAACTTCAAGTGCAGTTTCTCTCGCCCAGGCATCAGCAGCTAAAATCTCATCTAGAGTAGGGGTAGCTGTGCCTTGGTGTAAGCTGATGGTCTTGGCTATTATTTCAGAGATGCCAGGAAAGCTAATATGCTGTTTGAGAAAGAGTTCGACAGCTATCTCATCGGCGGCACAGAGCACGGCAGGGTAGGCTCCTCCCTTTTTGCCAGCATCAAGTGCCAGTTCTAGGCACGGGAACATAGAATAGTTTATTGTTTCAAAAGTTAGTGAATTCAGTCGGCCTAGGTCAATACGCGGTAGCCTAGAGTTAGCCAATCGCTTGGGGTAGGATAAAGCGTATTGAATAGGGAAACGCATGTCAGGGACACTGAGTTGAGCCTTTAGCGAGCCGTCAGCAAATTCTACCAGGGAATGAATAATACTCTGGGGGTGAATTACAATTTCGATTTTGTTAAAGGGTATAGAAAAAAGCCAGTGAGCTTCGATTGCTTCCAGCCCCTTGTTCATTAGAGTCGCCGAATCAATAGTCACTTTCTTTCCCATTTTCCATGTGGGATGTCGCAAAGCTTCTTCAACGGTGACCTTAGCTAACTGTGCGGGTGAATAATGATAGAAAGGTCCTCCTGAAGCTGTCAGGATAAGCCGAGTGACCTCAGCTTTCTCTCCACGGAGGCACTGCCATATAGCGCTATGTTCGCTGTCGATAGGGAAGATCTGGGCTTGGTGACGTTTAGCTTCTGCCACAATAATTTCACCTGCCATGACTAGCACCTCTTTGTTGGCTAGAGCTACTTTCTTCCCAGACCTTATGGCTGCTAGTGTCGGAGCCAGTCCTGTTTTGCCTGAGGTAGCTATGACAACAAGGTCGACTTCAGGATGTGTGGCTATCTCTTCCATTGAGGAGAACTTTGTCTTATCGGGTAGGCTGAAGTCAAGAGTTGAGGATACTAGTTGGGGCTGAAACTGACTGATTTGTTCGGCTAGCAACTTGGTATTTTTGCCGCCGGCTAATCCTATAATCTTGAATTTATCAGGGAAGCTCCTTACTATATCGAGGGCTTGTTGTCCTATTGAGCCTGTTGAGCCTAGGACGGCTAGTTTTTTAGTAGTGTTGCTCATAATATAGCTAATACCACGCAATAGTATACTATAACTCCGGTGAATATGAGACTGTCGATGCGGTCGAGGATGCCACCATGCCCCGGTATTAGCCTGCCTGCATCCTTGGCACCCAAATTACGCTTGAGCAGTGACTCCACTAAATCACCAAGCTGGGCAAATATACTTATAATGCAGCCTAAAAGGGTTGCCTGCCAGTAGTTAAAGGGCAGTGAAAAGATTGTACTGAGAATTAGGGAAGCTACAATACCGGCCAATAGCCCACCCATAGCTCCTTCCCAAGTTTTGCCTGAGCTTATGGATGGGGCTAGAGCGTGTTTACCCCAGGCCCTGCCGACAAAAAAAGCGCTGGTATCGTTAGCAAATGTGGTGAACATAGCCCAAAATACCAGCTCTCTGCCAGCTTCCAAGCTTCTGAGTTCAACCCAGTGACTGAGCATCCAGCCGATATAGAGGATCCCAGCCACTGTCCAGGCCCAGTTAGCAAAAGCCTGTTCCCTCGGAGAACGAAACAACATCCAGATTAGCGAGACAACTATGGCTGAGGTGATGAGGAAAGGCGTTGTAACAGGATATGGGCAATGAGGGCTGAGGACTACAAGTAGTACCCAAGCCATGCCGAAATAAGTGATCGGCTGTATCTTTGACTGACTAGCCATTCGGTAGAACTCCCAGCTACCAAGCGCGGCCATAACAGCTATCAAGAGGGTAAACCAAGGTTCACCGAACCAGATTATGGCAATCAGGAGTGGTAGGCCGACAACAGCAGTGAGAATTCTATGCCTGAGCATGTTTATTCTTGGACTCTGAGTGCCTTAAGTAGCACTGGCTGTAACGAGGAATGCTGAATATCGGTAGGGCTTTTCGGTGCTGGCATGATGTTCTATGTGTAGATGCACTCTATAAAAAACGGGGGCCTCCAGGTTTTCGGAATTTTTAGACCTCCATTATCTCTGTTTCTTTGGCTTGTCCTATGTCATTGACTTTGTCTATGAAGTTATCAGTGAGCTTTTGAAGTTGTTCTGAGGCACGTGTGTATTGATCTTGGGAGATTTCTTTATTTTTCTCCGCCTGCCTCAATCTTTCGATACCTTCACGTCTTAGATTACGAAGAGCAATTCTTGCCTCTTCTAATCTTTTGTGAACTACTCTGGTTAACTCTTTACGTCGTTCTTCGGTGAGCGGTGGGATAGGTATGCGTACGACATTGCTATCGCTTGTTGGGTTCAGACCAAGGTCAGAGGTAAGAATAGCTTTCTCAATACTGCGGATTGAACTGCGGTCCCATGGTTGGATAAGTATCATTTTGGCTTCAGGAATTGTGATAGAAGCGATCTGGTTGATTGGAGTGAGGACGCCATGGTAATCAGCTTTGATATGCTCAACTAGGGCCGGTGATGCTCGTCCTGTGCGAATAGCTGCTAGGTCCCGGGTCAAAGCATCAACAGCTTTTTGCATTTTACCATTGATTTCGGTGAGTATTTGTTCGATCATTTCCCTTCCTCGTTAGTGACAAAGGTGCCGACATGTTCTCCAAAGATGGCACGCTCTATGCTTTGTTTTCCTTGGAGGTCGAAGATTATTACAGGAAGTTTGTTGTCCTGACACAGAGAGAAAGCAGTGCTGTCCATCACCTGGAGGTGCAAGTTTAAAGCGTCTTTATGGGTTAAACGGTCAAATTTCTTCGCCTGTGGATTTTTGAGCGGGTCAGTATCATATACCCCATTGACTCTATTTTTGGCTACAAGGAGGACTTCGGCTCCGATTTCAATGGCCCGCAGCGCTGCAGCGGTATCAGTAGTCATGTAAGGGTTTCCTGTACCGCCGGCAAAGATAACGACTCTTTTCTTTTCTAGGTGTCGGATAGCTCGACGGCGTATATATGGCTCAGCTACGGCTTGCATAGTAATGGCTGATTGAGTCCTAGTAGTGATTCCTTCATTTTCTAATGAATCCTGAAGGGCCAGGGCATTAATCACTGTAGCTAACATTCCTGCGTAGTCAGCTGTAGCTCGGTCCATTCCTTTAGCTTCGCTACCGGTGCCCCGCCAGAAATTGCCCCCCCCGACCACTATAGCTACCTCAACTCCCTGCTCGATTACTTGTTTTATTTGTCGGGCTACACGTGTCAGAACTGAACGGTCGATACCAAACCTTTTCTTACCCATGAGTGCTTCGCCACTTAGCTTGAGTAAGACGCGCTTGTATTTGGGCTTTTTTGCTGCCATTTCTAATAACCTAATTCGAATCTGACGAATCTGCGTATTTTGATATTCTCACCAACCTTGGCTATCGTTTCAGTGATGATATCCTGGACGGTCTTGGTGGGGTCTTTGATAAATGGCTGGAGCAAAAGGCAAGCTGTTTCGGGGTCTGCGTCTGTTTTTTCTGGTATATCTTCGGGAGAGATGAATTGGGGGGACATGGCGGCTATTTGTAGGGCCAGGTTATGAGCTAAATCCTTAAATTCATCAGTGCGGGCGACGAAATCGGTCTCACAATTGAGTTCAACCAGTACCGCAATCTGTCCTCCAGGGTGGACATAAGCTTCGATTATTCCTTGGTCTGCGGCGCGATCAGCTTTCTTGCGAGCCAAGGCCAGTCCGCGCTGGTTAAGAATCTCGGCCGCCTTTTCCAACTTTCCCTCTGCTTCGAGCAGAGCCTTCTTGCAGTCTATAACGCCGGCACCGGTTTTTCTCCTGAGCTCCTTTATCGTTGTAGTTGAAACTTGCAATTATACCTCCTTGCTATGTAGCGTAAGGCATCACTGCCTCGCTATTCAGCTTCGTCAGGTGCAAAAATATGGGATTCCAATAGTTGGGCGGGTTCTGTCCCTGCTGGAGTTGGTTCAGCAGTTCCTATTTCGCCAGTCTCCTTAATCATCTTGCCTTCGAGAACCGCATCCGCTATTTTGCTGCATATGAGTTTGATTGCCTTTATAGCATCATCATTAGCTGGAATAAGGTAGTCGATACCTGTGGGATCGCAGTTAGTGTCTACAACAGCTACTATTGGTATGCCAACCTTTTTTGTTTCAGCCAGAGCTATTTTCTCTTTAGTTGGGTCAACAATAAATATGGCTCCGGGAAGGGTAGTCATTTCCTTAAAGCCACCCAGTAACTTGTTAAGTCGTGCTATTTCCTTTTCGACCTTCATTTTTTCCTTTTTGGATAAGTGATCTAGCTCACCTTTATCTCTTCTATCCTCGAGACGAACCAGATAATCTATCCTGGCTTGAATAGTGGCGAAATTGGTTAACATTCCACCTAGCCATCTTTGGTTGACATAATACATACCACATCGTTTCGCTTCTTCTTCTATTATTTCCTGAGCTTGCTTCTTAGTGCCGACGAGGAGAACGCTTTGCCCACTGCTGACCAGTTCTCTAACGTAAGTGCAGGCTCTATCCAGCATAGTTACAGTTTGTTCTAAGTCGATGATATGGATGCCGTTGCGTTGGGTGAAAATGTAGCTTTTCATGCGTGGGTGCCAGTGGCCCGTTAAATGCCCAAAATGAGCCCCGGCTTCCAGAAGCTGTTTAACTGAAATCAACTCCGGCAAATTCTGACCTCCTAATTATATTGAACCCCTGAAAAACGAAGTTTTTCATGGGTTACTAATAACATTCCTTAACTAAAGTTGCTCATCAGTATAGCATAAGGTGATTGGTAAGGCAATTGAACAGGAGAGGATAATCACTCACAGAGCTCGGGTGGTTTAGTAGTTAAAATGGTTTTCCTTAGTTTCAATCCGCTAAGGCTTTTAAGTTATAGCACTAGCTCTTGAGCTAGTACCTCTCGATGGAAATCAGCATTGCCGAGGGTCAGTTCAGCTGCTTTAGCTCGTTTAGAATATAGGAGTATATCGTGGTCTTCCATCAGACTTACGCTACCTACGCTTTGATGGCCCAATTTAGTAACCCGTTTGTAAGCATCGCTGGTCCGGGCCTTTGCCATAGCTGCCTCAATGGCATGAGGGAGCCCCTCGTTAATTTTCCAGGCTGCCTTACAGCTAATCAACCATGATGTGTCGATGTCGGTTAGCATGTTGGCGCAGTGATGTTGAATGCCTTAGAAGGAACCTACGGGCACTCCAAATTGTTTGCGGTTTTTGACATAATCCACAGTCATTTCAAGGACTTGTTGAGCACCGCCGAACGTCTCAATGCTCTTAGCTACTGCTGCTTTACGTAATACTTCTTGTAGTTGAATATGTCCCTTTCCTTTTTCCCAAGTATGATTTTCTTCGGGGCTTTCACCTTATTGAATGTGACCTCATATTGATTGTCACCATCGATGGTCTTAAGCAGGGTGTAATTTATACCAGGGTTCTTGGTATCTACTGAGAACTCGCTAAAATTAAATCTGTAGTTAAGACAAAAACTTAGCCCCTCCGGATAGGAGAGGCTAAGTGAAGTGCTCTTTGCGGCTAAATGCGCTTAGATTAGCCCAATTTTTTGGGCTACCAGCTCCCTGTGGAAATCAGTGCCACCAAAAGCAATGTCTGCGGCCTTGGACCTTCGGTAGTAAAGTGGTATATCGTGGTCATAGGTGGTGGCAATGGCGCCGTGTAATCTTACTGCCCACTTGCCCACATTCTTGTAGACCTCGTTGACATATGCCTTTGCTAAGGAGACTTCTTTGGCACAGGGCTGCCCCTCTGATTCCATCCAGGCCACCTCATAGACTAAATAACGGCCGGTTTCCATTGCGGTCCACATGTCAGCCATTATGTGCTGAAGTGCCTGGAAAGCTCCGATAGGTCTGTCATACTGGACCCTTTCTTTGGAGTACGCAACAGTCATTTCGACGCAAGTTTGTATCGCACCGATGGACTCTGCGCACTTAGCGATAGCTCCTTTACGTAATAGCATTTCTACAATAGGCCATCCCTGATCTAACTTGCCCAGCATGTTTTTCTTGGGCACAGTGACGTTCTCAAAGCGCACCTCGCATAGCTTGTCTGCGGCTATAGTAGGTATTACTTCACAGCGTATTCCAGGGGCCTTGGAGTCAACTAAAAAGAGGGTGATTCCTTTCTCAGGAGAAGCCCCATCTTTGGTTCGGGTGACACAGATGATGTAATTGGCAACATGGGCCATTTCAACAAAGAGCTTTGTGCCATTTATTATGAAGTCATCACCTTGGGGTGTTGCTTTAGCGGCAATTCCAGAGGCGTTGAATGTCCCTTCAGCTTCGAGAAGAGCCATAGTAATAATTAGTTCTCCCCGAGCTATTTTGGGCAGGAACTCTTTCTTTTGTTCCTCAGTCCCGGCCTCGAGGATGGGGAAGGTGCTGATTACGGTAGAGATTAGCGGTCCGGGAAGGATATTTCTACCTGCCTCCTCTAAGAGGACTGTCAGATCCTGGAAGGTGTAACCCATACCCTCGTATTCTTCAGGGATAACCAATCCCATCCACCCCAGCTCGGCCATCTTCTTCCAGAGTTCTGGGGAATATCCCTTCTCACTCTTTTCGAGTTCTCTCACCAGAGTCTTAGGGCATTCCGTGGTAAGGAAGTCCCGTGCCATTTTCTTCAAAATCTCTTGCGCTTCAGTAAATCTTAGATCCATGATTCCTCCTATCGAAACTTAGTTTATTTCATCCTGGGCAAGCCTAAACCATACCAGGCGATGATATTCCTTTGTATCTCATTTGTTCCCATGGAGATGATGGTTATGAAACATTCTTGGAATGCTTTCTCCCATACTCCGTGCATGGGAGCCCATCGGGAGGTCTTGACCTGGCCATATGGACCTGCGATGTCGGTTGCAAAGAAAGCAAAACGCTCGCCTAACTCGCTGTAGAATATCTTTGCTGCTGATGCATCCATCAGGGCCATCTCGTTCCTGTTTTGCAAGTCAGCTATTCGGTATGCGATGGCGCGGGCTGCTTGCAGTTCACAGGCTAGCTGTGCCACGCGGTTGCGTATTAATGGGTCTCTGGCTAAAGGTTGACCGTTCCGCTTGGTCTCATTGCAATATTTCACTAGCCCTTCCAGCTCACGGAACATGGCCATGATTTCTGACATTCCCGACCTCTCGAAACCGGCGAGGAGATTGACCACCGCCCAGCCTTCGTTTTCCTGACCGACGATATTTTTAGCCGGCACATGAACATCATCAAAATAAACCTCATCGAACGGGGCACCGCCATTCATGTATGGAATGGGCCTTACCGTTATTCCGGGCGTTTTCATGTCGAGCAAGATGAAAGTGATGTTGTGGTGTTTCCGAGCAGCCGGGTCGGTCTTGAATACTCCAAAGCCCCAATCAGCCCGGTGAGCACCCGTAGTCCAGGTCTTTTGACCATTTATAACGTATTCGTCACCCTTTTTTATCGCGGTGGTGGCCAGAGTGGCCAAGTCTGAGCCTGCATTGGGCTCGCTCCATAGCTCGCACCACATAACCTCTCCTTGCGCAATTGGCGGCAGAAATTCTTTCTTTATTGCGTCGCTTGCGGCCTGTAAAAGGGTAGGGGCGAGCATTTGCACTCCAAAGATGTCAGCCCCAGGAATTCCGTGGTATCCTCTCGCCTCGGCGAAGAGGACTCTGTCCATCATGGTTCCAGTGCCGCCGTATTCAGGAGGCCAAGCTAAAGCAAGCCATCCCTTTTTAGCGAATTCCTTGGCGCAGTGAAGGTGGAATTCCCAGCATTCGTCAATCTCAAAGACAGCCTCAAATCCTACAAAACTTGGTGGCCTTTTTTTCTCAAGCTCCTTACAGACCTCGAAAAACTCTTTTCTGTGCGCCTCCTGTTCCTCTGTTAGCCCAAAATCCATCTGTACCTCCTTTTAGTTTTTAGATTCCTATGATAGCGCCACTCGCAAGGGCTGGTATAGCATTACCCAGCACTAGTCGAGCGCCAGCTTAGGTTGCTACTTTATCCCTGCTTGCGTTACCTACTCTCAAGCTACCGTAGATTCCTTACAACTTTCACGCGTAGAGCTGTACCAATTTGTTTGGGAAAAACCCTCGTAGGTTAAATCCTATATTTAAGCTCATTTATTATAATACAGAATTCCTGATTTGGAAAGCCTTGAATATCTTGGTCAATCTAAGTTCAACGGTGCTGAATGTCTTCAATTCGGTAATGCAGGACGCCAGCTGGTGCCTTGACCTCGACATTTTGCCCCTTCATCCGCCCTAACAATGCTTGACCCATAGGTGAGACAACAGAGATCTTGCCTTCTATCGGGTTAGCTTCACTAGCATCAACTAACGTGTAGCTTACCTGTTCGCCTGAAGCTAGATCCCGGAGCACTACTGTATCACCAAAAGTTATTTCTCGACCACCAGCCTGTTGTTCATCCACTAATGTTGCCATTTTTAAAGTCGATTCCAGTTTTCTAATGCGTGCCTCCAGCTGGCCTTGGTACTCTCTGGCTGCCTCTAGAGGTGCATTTTCGCGGAAATCCTTGTCAGACGCTGCTTTCTGGAGTTCTTCAGCTATACGAGGCCGCTTGTTTTTGAGGGTGGTAAGCTCGGCTTTTAAATCCGCGTAACCTTGGCTGGTCAGCAATACCTTTCTGTGGGAACGTCGCTTTAAAGGTGAGGCTGATTTTGGTGGAGTCTTCTTGCTCTTGAGGTGGACAGCCAAGTTCGTCCTTGTCAAGCCCTGCTTGTGGGCATAAGCAAGGAAGGTTTTGATTATCCCTAGTTTTTCAACTACTTCAGTGGTTGACGAAGTGATCTGCTCAGCATAATTGGCGACTTCAGGGATGGTGAGCCCGATTAGCGGGCGCTTCTCTCCGTACCAACGTACAAATTTGTATACTTCTTGCTGGGCTCTTAGCCTTTCCTCTGAGGGCAACGTTAGGATAAACTGAGTAGCAACCTGTCCTAAACTATAATTAGATGGAGCCGAATCAGGCGCGTTTTTTGAGGCCATCCCTTTGCTCTAAGTCCGACTAATAATAGAACAGAGGGCGGGCTATGTCAAATACTGCTGAGATTGAGACTGCTGCGTATTTGCCTCTTATGTTATAGCGTAGCCGATAAGCTTGTAGGCTAGTTTGGCTGCCAGGAAAGCGCAAGCAGTAGGGCCCTCCTTGGGACACAGTTCTACCAGGTCAAACCCAATAACACGTTTATGCAAAGTTACCGATCTTAGTAAATTCAGAACTTCATGCCATTGCATGCCACCTGGTTCGGGAGTGCCTACTGCTGGCACAATCGAAGGGTCAAAGACGTCCAAATCAATAGATACATAAACGTTGTCACTCAGTGAAGCTGTTATGTCCTCCGGCGAAGCTAGATTTGAGCTCGGCATGGCAAAGAAAGGGTGCATGTTGTTTTGGGTCAGAAACTGCTGTTCCTCCCAGCTTAGGCTACGTATTCCAACTTGCACAATAGGGCAAAGCTCAAGAATACGACGCATTATACAGGCATGACCATATTTAGTTCCTAAATATTCATCGCGTAGGTCAGCATGTGCATCTAGTTGCAACACACAAAGATCCTGATTTTTTTCTTTTAGAGTTTGAACTATCCCTAGACTAAGAGAATGTTCCCCACCAAACATAACCAAGAATTTCGCTTGTTTAGTCAGTTCTCTGGCTATACGGTAAACTCGATCAATCATCTCCTCCGGGCTGTTTAATAAAGGTTGGACTTTGGGTAAAGTATGAATTCCAACCTTATATACCTCTCGATTGAGCTCAATGTCATATAATTCTAAATATTGTGAAGCATTAATGATAGCTTGTGGCCCTTCGCGGGTGCCACTGTGCCACTCGGTAGTGCTGTCGTAAGGCACTGGCAAAATCACCACTTTAGCGGTTGGCAAGTCGGCGTAAGGAGACATCAGGCCAGCAAAGTTTTGTGGGTGAGAAAGTAGGTCTTCTATGTTTTGCATGTCTCAGACCGAGTGGAGCTGGGGTATGTCAGTGGCTTCGGCAAGGTCTGCCATCTTCCAATCCCGATTGATCAGGCGACTTGATAATCTACTTAATTGAAATTTATCTTTCAAGTCCTTAATGACCTGCTTGGCATTGAAATCCTTGCAGGAGAAAACGTCAATATTGACATAACGGCGTTCGACGAAAGTATGAATGCTGATGTGGCTCTCGGCGATAAAGACGAATCCAGAGATTCCCCAGTCTTCAGGGCTAGAGCCGATGTACCTAAAAACAAGGGGAGAAGAAATCTTGGTCATTCCAATCTGTGCAGGATAGGAGTCTAGTAGTTGATAGAGAAATTGCTCATCTTGCATTAGTTTTGGATTGTCCCCGTAGCCATCAATAATCAGATGCATGATTCCCCCTAAAGCAAGATTCTTCTTAGCTCGAAAAGTGCCGATGTGACCGCTCTTTGCTTTACTTGTAATCGGTTGCCAGGATAGTTTCTAGCAAAACTCTGCCTGCGCTGACCATCGTTGAGGCCAACAAAGATGGTACCAACTGGTTTACCCTCGATTTCCGTAGGCCCCATAACTCCAGTGAGACCAACACCGATAGATGTCCCCAACTTTTCTCTAGTTATTGTTGCCATAGCCTCAGCTGCTTCGGTGCTAACGGTTCCATATCGAGATATAAGCTGCGGGTCAAAGCCAAAAGCTGTCCTAGCCTCATCGGTGTAGGCAACTAGGCCTCCCCTAAAGTATTTCGAGCTTCCCGGAACATTTGTGATTATACTGGCTAGAAAACCACCAGTGTAAGACTCCATAGTGGCCAGGCTCAGTCCTTTTGCTGTGAGCAAGGTTCCGACAATGCTCTCGAGACTATCAGAATCTACCCCCCAGATATAATCATTAAAAATCGCTCTAATGGCAGCTTCACGTTTGGCAATAAGCTCTTTCGCTTCATTTTCAGTGTCTGTCTTGGCTGTGATGCGCAAGTAAATGCCATCAATTTTAGCGTATGTGGCCAAAGTCGGATTTGTAGCGGAAAGAAAAGGACTTGCTCGTTCGTCCACCTCCGCTTCAGTTAGGCCGAAAATCTTAAGTGTTTTGGAAACAATCACCGTGCTAGCCACTTTTTGCTGTAATCTGGGCAGTATTTCTTTTGTCCACATTAATTGCATCTCGCGTGGTGGGCCAGGCATAGTTATGATTATTCGATTATCACGTTCTATCCACCAACCGGGCGCAGTACCTCGAGGATTCTGGATAATTTTTGACGAGGGAATTACTGTCGCTTGCTTTATATTGCTTGGCGGCATTTTTATCTTGTAATATCTGAATAACTCTTCGAATTTCTGGACTAGGGTGTTATCAATCGTAAGCTCCTCGCCGAGGAACTCCGCGATAGCTTCGCGAGTGATATCGTCTTGAGTAGGCCCTAAACCACCAGTGGTGATAATGATGTCAGACCTTTGCCAGGCTTGCTTCAGGGTCTCGATTAGCCTGTACTGGTTGTCACCGACTGTGGATATGAAGTTAAGATCAAGGCCGAGCAAAGGTAGTTGGCTGGCAAGATAAGCGGAGTTTGTGTCAGTTATCTCCCCTAAAAGAAGTTCGGTGCCAATAGAGATTATTTCCGTCTTCATCTTGAGCCATGCTCATGAAGTCAACATTTGATTGTTGAGATTCCTAAGTATTTCTCTACCAGTGCCATGGCACAATATTTGCCGCACATACTACAAGTTGGCCCGGTAGTGGTATATTTATTGTGAACTAGCCGAACTTTTTCGGGGTCGAGAGACAACTCAGCCTGCAATTCCCAATCAAGGTTCTTTCTAGCCATAGACATTTTCCTGTCCCACTCGCTTGCTCTTTTTGTGCCTCTAACAATATCAGCAGCATGGGCGGCAATACGCGAAGCTATCACACCTGTTTTTACATCTTCAACGTCTGGTAACGAAAGATGTTCTGCAGGTGTGACATAACAGAGAAAGTCAGCCCCTGAGGCGGCAGCAATAGCACCGCCGATAGCGGCAGTGATATGGTCATATCCGGCGGCAATGTCAGTTACCAGGGGGCCAAGGACATAAAATGGAGCTCCCTGGCAGAGGCTTTTTTCCAATTGAACATTGGTGGCAATTTGATCCAGCGGTAGATGTCCTGGTCCCTCTACCATTGTTTGTACGCCAGCTTCTCTAGCTCGTTCCACTAGCTCACCGAGGGTAATCAGCTCTTCAATTTGAGCCCGGTCAGTAGCATCAGCTATGCTGCCTGGACGCATACCATCGCCCAAACTCAAGGTTATGTCAAATTTGCGGGCTATGTCTAATAAGCGGTCAAAGTATTCGTACAGCGGGTTCTCACGGTCGTTGTGTAACATCCAACCGATGAGAAATGCGCCTCCTCGGGAAACGACATCGGTCAGCCTACGCTGGTATTTTAGCCGTGCGATAGCTGCTTGAGTAACGCCACAATGAACAGTCATAAAATCTACGCCGTCTTTAGCTTGCTGCTCAATCACAGCGAAGAACTCATCCATAGTCATGTTTACTATTGCACCATGTCGTTCAATAGCTTCAATTCCTGCCTGATATATAGGCACAGTGCCTACAGATAGAGTGCTAGCAGCTATAATAGCTTGACGGATACCTGAAATGTCACCACCGGTGCTCAAATCCATAACCGCATCAGCGCCAAAGCGGATGGCAATACACAATTTCTCCAATTCACTGTCCATATTGCCGTAATCTGATGACGTGCCGATATTAGCGTTAACCTTAACGGTGAGCTCCTTGCCAATGCCGCAGGGAACCAGGTTGACGTGATTAACATTGGACGGGATTACGATTTTGCCTTCAGCCGTATATTGCTGGATAATCTCCTTGCTCACGCCTTCCTGTTGAGCTACCTGCTTCATTTGGGGTGATATGACACCCTGCTTTGCCAACTCTAGTTGGGTCATTTTATCTCCTAAAGAAAAAACCAAGAGCTTTAGTAACCACTACTAAACCCTTGGTTCGATCTACCGCTTCCCTACGCTTGCATTACCAAGGTCAGGTTCTGACGGTTCTCCGCGATAACGGAGTCTCAGCCTGGATTATTTCTCCCGGGCACCCCTAGCGGTTAACTAAAACCTCTATTTAATATATCATATAATAACACCAAGAAACAAGCAAGGCTTGGTCGAACCTGTTACTTATTACCTTTTTATCCTCTGCCTCCGCCAGGTTAGCATTCCTACTGCCACTATTGTGGCAATAAACAGTATCGGAATAACTAGTGACAGAATGAGGATTTGATTCGACATAGGAATTACTTCAAATTCCTGAACATCTGACCATGGGCTTTCATTGCCGACGTCATCCACAGCTTTCACCCTCCAGCTGTATATGTCTTTGGTCAGGATGTCATTCCTGGATAAGGTATACTCCGAGTCGACTAAATCTTCCTTCAATAAAGCCTGTGATGAAAGGTCGTCACCGCGGGCAATCTGTAAGGTATAACTTACTTTGCCTTCGGCATTAACATCTGACCAATCAAAAGTGGCTATAGGTGGCCCAAGACCCTGTTGCCTAGAATCTCTGAAGGCAATAATTCCGATTAGACGTTTAGCGGTTCCAAAAAACACATCGCCAACTGAATCAAAGGTTTCCAATTTAGCACCCTGCTTGGGAGATAATAGTGTTGGTGCGAGGGGTGCGATTTTCTCTGTGATAAATATAGCCTCAGCCGAATTACCAGCGTTTCCCATAGCTTTTACTTTGTTGTCTTTGACTCTGCTTTGAGGAACCTCAAAAGCGGCACTAAAGCTACCCGCATTGTCGGCAATGGCTTTTGCTTCGAGAGTCGTTCCCTCGAAGCTTAAGGTTATTGCTTCACCATTAGTGAAGCCTGCCCCGTTAACAGTTACCTTAGTTCCCTTGTTCCCTGAAGCTGGCTCCAGCTCAATATGTGGAACTACGTTAAAATCGGTATCAGGAACAATTCCTTTCGGTGTAAAGCTACTGCCGTAGACACCTATTGTGTGATGGCCCGGAGTGCAAGGCGGAATACTCAATGTAGTACTCCAGGTGCCGTCTGGCCCTGCTACTATATTGCACAGGATTATTTCACCATCCCAGGTTATGGTAACGCCGTCTTCACCAGTTCGAAAGCCAAATCCATCGATTTTAATTTCTGTGCCCACTGGCCCTGAGGTTGGCTCTACCTTTGCAAACGGAGCTACGATAAATCTGTGTTCACCGATTTCTGACACATCGGTAGAACTGCTGAAAGCACTGATAGAATGTTCACCCTTCTTCGTTTCCGGGACATCAAAATTGATGCCCCATATACCAAGATGATTAGCAGTGGCAGAGGTGGGTAGGACAGTACCGTCCCAGGTTATTCTAATGTCCTTTTCGGAAGCAGCGAAGCCGTTCCCGATAACCGTAACCGTTGTATATGTTCGACCAATGCGTGGCAGAACTTCTATTCCTGGAAGCACAGTGAATGTAGCTGATGCTGTGCTGCCAGTCCAATTGCTGTCATCTGTAATTTTAATGATGTGGTTGCCCCTGCAAGCAGGTGGGACTTTTAAATTGCACGTTAGCTCACCTGTTTCAGATATGGGTATCTTGCTAAGTATAATCTGGTCATCCCAGTGGATGGTAGCTAAGCGTCCGGAAAGGCCACTGCCCTTGATCGATATAGATGTACCAACAGTGCCTGAGGTTAGGGATATGGTAACGTTAGCGGCGTGGACGGGAATAGGAAATGACAGAAATAACAATGGAAGGAGGATGGTAGTTAAAACTGAGAATAACAGTAAACTTTTAGAATGCATTAATTTTGTCCTCCAGTCACCTTGAAGTGAGTCTAAAGCTAAACTGCCAAGAGTGAATTTAGCAACAGATGTTATTATTGGAAGGATAGTTTATATTGCCCTGGAGAAAAAATCAAATCTAGCCTTGAAAACTGACATCTGATTGTCGACTTGTTCAAATATGCGAAGTAATTGGCTTGACATGGTAAACCTCATGTTGATAGACTTTTGTAGGTGGGGTTGTTTTGGCTGGCGGAACTTCATTAGCGCGGCCCCGTGGTGTAGCGGACTAACATGCCACCCTGTCACGGTGGAGATCGTGGGTTCGAATCCCATCGGGGTCGTTTTTTATTATTTGTGAGGGATTCCAAAACTACGGAACCGGGCTTTGTTTTACCTTTGGGTTGTGGTAAGGAGTTGTTACTAAGTGCGTTTTCCACTTGACTCCTTTTAGAAGTTGACTTACAATCGCTCGTGTCTCTGTTTCAACTTGCAGCCCGATATGATGTTACCAGAATCTGTTCAGGCCATCGAGATTGACGAAACGCGGTGTGATGGTTGTGGCCTATGCGTGGATTTTTGCCCCGTGAAAGTTTTCAGCAAAGAGAGTAGAGATGTAAAAGCAACAAAAGTAGAAGCCTGCTATGCCTGTGATACATGCATTGCTCTTTGTCCAAGGAATGCCATACGAATTACTAAGGCACAAAATTCTAATGAATGAGAGGAGGTCTTAAAATGCCGGATATATTGATGACCCGAGAAGAGTTGAATTTTAGGAGAGAATTTAGAGAGTTTGTTAATAAAGAAATCGTTCCCCTTGGACTGGCGGAAAAACAGGAGAGAGACGAGATAGATTTTCCCACTGAGTTGGTTAGGATTCTGGGACAGAAGGGCTATTTTGGGATGTGTTTGCCTGAAAAATACGGAGGCAAAAACAGGGAGCTTGTTTATGAAGTTATTAAGAGCGAAGAGCTAGCCTATGTGGGTCCGGCCTTAAGTTGTCCGGGGTGTTCCACTGGGTGGGTTGGAAACGCTATCTGCGAATATGGAACTGAGAAACAAAAGCAAGATTATGTTATTCCTATAGCTCAAGGCCTGAAGGTTGCAGCTATTGCAATGACAGAACCTGGAGCCGGCTCCGATATTAATAGCTACAAGACCAAGGCAGTCTTGGACAAAGATTTTTATACTATCAGCGGGGAGAAACGCTTTCAAGTTGGCGGTTTAGGTGCAGACTTCTTTCTCACTTTCGCTATTACGGATTCAAGTAGGCCAGCTTTGAAAGGCGGACTTTCTGCCTTTTTAATTGATCGGGAGATGGGTATTGAGGTGGTGGAAAAGTTCAAGATGATGGGCTACCACGGAGCAGGTGTATCTCATTCGATTATGAAAAACATCAAAGTTCCGGAAGACAATATACTGGGCAAGGAGGGTGATGGTATGGGGGTTCTGGATACCATCTTAATATGGGAGAGGCTTAGCACTGCTGCGGGAGCGTTTGGGGGAGCTAGGCGGTGTATAGACGAAGCTATTAAATATTCTCTCGAGCGTGAGGCCTTTGGTGTGACCTTAAGCCGAATTCCTACGGTCTATAACATGGTGGCAGATATGATTATAAAGAGGGATGTTATTGCGACTATGATTATAAGGGGATGCCGGCTGGTGGATAAATATGGCCCTAAAGCCATGAAGGAAGTTGCCGAGGCAAAGTATTTGGCGGGGGAGATGGGTTATGAAATTGCTGATACGGCCCTTCAAGTTTTAGGCGGGATTGGCTATACAAACAAATACCCTATAGAGTCTTATGTGCGTTTCGTGAGGCTGGGAAGGATTGCCTCAGGCACCTCTGAGATTATGCAGTATATCGTTCAAAGAGACACCTATAAAGAAGTACTGGGTCGGAAAGAGGGCTAGTGTCCCGAATGTGGTGGAAAAAGGAATCGGCATATCCTACCCTATAGGAAAGCCAAATAAAAACAAAGGAGGATATACCGATGGAGAAAGGATACCATAAGGGACAAGAATTGACCATGTCA